>Ga0214921_10007436_pt1 | contig 14608 bp, 16 predicted proteins | sample LL1505_MetaG_FD_177992 | JGI IMG/M metagenome (GOLD analysis project Ga0214921, IMG submission 177992) | Freshwater microbial communities from Lake Lanier, Atlanta, Georgia, United States - LL-1505 | ecosystem: Environmental > Aquatic > Freshwater > Lake | place: USA: Georgia | collected... | reverse complement strand
CTCTGTAGTTAACAAAGGAGACAAAGTTTTAATTGATGTCCGCGGTGTTGATTGTCCTTTTGAGATCGTTGCATTGCCGTTTGTGCCTTCGAAAGTACGCTAGAGATAATCCTTTAATTCCCCCATATTTTTCGTAAGACTGCAGGCTGCCCGAATAATTGGGATAGCTAAAACAGCACCAGTACCTTCACCAAGTCTAAGGTTTAAATCTAATATTGGGTCAAGTTGTAAATATTTAATAGCTATTGCTGAAGCAGGTTCGGCCGAACAATGTCCGGCAATTAAATTGTTGGCAATACCTGGCCTAATTTTATTCGCTGCAACGGCTGCAGCGAGTGTTATGACTCCATCTAGAATTATTGGAACTTTTAAAGTAGCGGCTCTGATAATGAAGCCAACAAGGGCGGCAGTTTCAAATCCACTATATTTAGCTAATATTTCCAATGGGTCTGAAAGTAATTTACTTTGATTCAACGCATTAGTGACAATATTTAATTTACTTTGGAAAATATCCTCTGGAATTCCAGATCCGTACCCAGTAACTTGGTTTGATTCAGCACTACAAAAAGTTGCAATTAATATTGCAGCTGAGGTTGTGTTCCCAATTCCCACCTCGCCCGTACAGAGCGCCCTTGACCCACCTGCAACTAATCTTTCTGCACTTTGCGCCCCGATTTCTAGAGCTGCAATTAATTGATCTGGGCTCATGGCTGGCTGGATACGAAAGTCATTCGTTCCTGCTTCAATTGGATAATTTTTAACCGTTGTTGATTTTGGCTTTTCAACTGTTCCAACATTTACAACCTCAATATATACATCAGAGTTTTGGGCAATCGATGAGATTCCAGCTTTTCCATCGCTTATTACATCTGCCATTAAAGATGTAATTTTTTGCGGCCAAGGCGTAACACTTTCATCCTTTGCGACACCATGGTCGGCGACAAATATACATACAGCCGGGGGATCTACTTTCGGGTCTTCACCAGTAATTGCCGAGATCTTTACAGCGAGTGATTCAAGCTTTCCAAGTGATCCAATAGGTTTTATTAACTCATTAATTCTTTTTTGGGTAACTTCCGCAGCACCATGATCATTGCCAATATCAGCTAAGAGCGCCCTAGTCCATGCTGATTTTGAATCTAAATTAAAATGTTCAAATGCCTTCAAGATATTTGTCGATGTGAAAAGAAAATCCATACCCGCTGATTCTGCTGCTTGTTTATCGGTTTCAACATCGCCAACATATATGGCTTTTTCTGGCGATAAGTTCATTTTATTTAGCGCAGCTATCAAAGGTAGTGGGGATGGTTTTTCTTCACCAATATCGAGAGATGATATGCAGAGTTCGAAAAAATGGCCAAGTCCAACCTCATTTAGTTTTTCCAGAATTTCAGATGAGTTTAGTAACTTTGAGTTAGAAACTACCGCTAAACGCTTTTTGTTTTTAAGAGTATTTAATAGGTCAACTACTCCTGGAAGGATCTCGATTTTCAATTCCTCAGAGGAAAGCCCAGGGTTATTTTGTAATAAAAGAGTGTTACCAACATCAAAAATTATAGCCTCGTACTTTGCTAAAACATCCATGCAATTGACCCATTAATCGAGAAGATCGCAACAAAGAAAATAAGTATTATGGTCTCGGCAATTTGTTCGCCAGCACCAAAAGCATCACCCAACATTCCACCTATTTTGTTAATTACCCACTTAGAAAACACGAAAATTGGAATTACTAGGGTTAATAGAACTCCAAAGAAATATAAGCCACAAAATGGCGCAGTTAATAAAAAGGCAAGAAAAATTGATCCAAGCACATATGAGTACTTAATTTCTCGTGCAGCAGTTGCACCCATTCCAGATTGATTTGGCGCAGATGGCAGTAACATCAAAATTACCGGAATAATTCTCGAAATCGTGTGAGATGCTACAAGTGCTAGCGCGCCATCTTTGGGCGTGAGTGATGAAATTAATGTAATTTGGAAGATTATTTGAAACGCTATCGCTACTACACCGTAAGTTCCGTGCCGAGAATCTTTAAGAATCTCTAATCTACCCTGCGGATTCCAGCCTCCGATTAAGCCATCAAAAATGTCACCCAATGCATCAAAATGAAACGCCCCAGTTATCATTATGGAAACTAGAAGTGAGATTGCAGCTGCCGGTAAGACAGGTAAGAGTTGGGCTAGAAAAAAGTAAGAAAATCCACTCATCACTCCAATAAAGAATCCAACTAGTGGAAACCAAATAGCACTTTTATGCAATTTTATTTCAGGGCCATGATTAATTGGAATTCTGGTTAAAAATGCGAATGAAACCTTTATATCGTTTAGCATTTATTTTAGTTTCACTGCAATACCAAAGCGCATAAAAATTACCTCATCGCAATATCGCGCAAAGGACTGATTCATACTTCCGGATAAATCTCTAAATTTCCGTGATACTGGATGCATAGGCACGATTCCTTCACCGGTTTCGTTTGTGACAAATATGGTTGAGCCATTCCTGGATTTAGCAGTAGTAATTACATCCTCGATCGGGGCATCGATATCGGCCATCATCAAATTAGATAACCAAATAGTTAAGCAATCTACTATTACCAACCCGTTTTCTGGGTATTTTTTAAGAGCAGACACAAGATCAGTTGGTTCTTCTACCAAGTCATAATCACTGCTTCGTTCTTTTCTATGATTATCAATTCTTAATTGCATTTCATCGTCGACCGGTTCGGCTGTAGCAATAAAAAGCACCCTACCATTTGAGCTTATATGTTTGCGAGCTCGGGAAATTGATTCTGCACTCTTCCCGCTTCGGGCACCGCCGCCAATTAAAGTAAGCATCAAATCACTTCGTTTCGAATTTTATTAGCAGTTATCACTGTATGACCATCTTTAAGGGTGTGAACGCTAATGCCATGATCGAAGGCACTCTTTAACTCATTTGAATGGATCACTTCTGCAGCGCTTCCATCAAGCAATACCTTGCCATTTTGCATAACAATTATTCGTTCCGCATACATTGCACCAAGAGTTATGTCATGCATGGTAGATACTATGGTTACGCCTTTATCTTTAAGAATTTCAATTTGATTTAAGGTAGTTATTTGATGGTGTAAATCAAGTGCGCTAGTTGGCTCATCCAATAACATGATCTCAGGCTCTTGTACAAGGGCCCTTGCGATCAATACCCGTTGTAACTCACCACCAGAAATTTGAGTCACTAATTGGTTCTGCATACCAATTAACTGAGTCTCTTCTAATGTTTGATAAATTTTCGCTCTACCAATTCTGCGTTCTCTGCCCCAACCATCAATTTTCGATCGACCTAATCCAACGTATTCCCTTACAGTCATACCAAGAGGAATTTGGGGGCGTTGCGGCACAAATGCAACATTTCGATGCATGTCTTTGAAGACTTCTCTTCCGTTAAATTTAATTGAACCAGAGTATGCATTCATGCCGAGGAGTGCCATTAAAAAAGTAGTCTTTCCAGCTCCGTTTGGCCCGACAATACAAGTCCAACTACCATCAGGAATTTCAAGCGTTATTGAGTTCAAAACATCTTTATCTGAATAACTTACAGATAGATTTTCTACTTTAATCATTGAGACCTACCTCGCTTCGCCTTAAGAATAAATAAAAAGAAAGGCGCACCAATAAATGCGGTAATTACGCCAATTGGTAATTCGGCAGGGGCAATTAATGTCCGTGCCCCTAGATCTGCTAGCACCAAAAATGCTGCCCCAAATAAAGCGATTGATAACAAAGCTCTATTTGTGGCCTTTTTTGTTATTCCTCTAACAATGTGTGGCACTACTATGCCAACAAATCCAATTAAGCCACTAACCGATACTGCTGTAGCTGTGGCAAGCGTTGCCGCGCCAACTGCAATCATCCTTATCCTATTTGGTGAGATACCGAGCGAGAATGCCTCTTCGTCACTGAGCATTAATCCATCAAGTAATTTAGAAATTTTTACGAGCACACCCAAGGCAAAAATAATATAAATAGCTGCCCACTTCACACTTTCCCAATCTGCAACCGTTAGCTCACCAAGAATCCAGGAATAAACTGGGCGTAGGACTGCGCTATTTTTCTGCTGTAGAAAAGTCTGTATGGCTGTTGCAAAAGAACCAACTGCAATTCCTGAAAGCAGTAGTGAACTAGGGTCTGTATAAAACTTACCAGCAACTAAGAATGTTGCAAGTACTGCTAGTACTCCACCTAGGAATGCAAAGAGTGGAAGTACTACAGAAAAAGATTTACCAGTGTTAGTGATTGCAATTGTTGCTCCCAAGCCAGCTCCGGCAGCTGCACCAAGCAGATAAGGGTCAGCAAGTGGATTACGAAAAACAGTTTGGTATACCGCACCACTTGTTGCAAGCGCTGCTCCAACTAGTGCTGCTAAGGCCACTCTCGGCAACCTAATCTCTAGGAGAAGAGTTCGCTCTTGATCAGTCAGCAGAGAGTCCCTACCTAACATTGTTGAAATAATGCCATTAAAATTTAAACTCACTGGTCCGATACTTATGGCAACTACAGATACAACTATTAAAGCCAACCCGAATACGGCGTTAACCTGCCAGCGCCAAACGGGCTTTATTTGTTGCATCTCAAGTTTCATTTACTTTATTGCCTTCGCCACAATTTCGTAAAAATCTACGATGCGCGGGCCCCATCTCGAGGGAATATCTGCGGGTAGTTCAACAATTTTGCTATTAGTCACGGCATCTATGCCTTGCCAACCTTGTCGGGCTTTAACGGTGGCAGCTGTTTCACCATATTGAGCATCGGCTAGAAAAATTATCTGAGGGTTGCTTTTAATCAAGTATTCTGCGCTTAACTGTGGATAGCCTGCGGAATCGGAGCTGCTGGCTGCATCGGCAACATTTGTTAAGCCAAAATCCTTATAAACATTTCCAATAAAGGTTTTAGAGGTTGCTGAATATAAAGTGTTGTCTAACTCATGGAAGAATCGATATCTCTCCTTTTTTGCGGATGCGGAAAGGATTGTTGTTATTCGCTTCTTCATACTTGTCGTGAGCGATTTAGCAGCAGATGACCGATCGGTAACTTTTCCAAGTAGCTCGATCTCATTATAGGTATCAGAAATTTTTGCAGCAGATTTCTCCATCACCACTGGGATTCTAAGTTTTGTTAAAGAGTCTCTAACAGATTTAGATTTGGCTGAATCAATTTGGAGAATTACTAAATCAGGGTTTAGGGCAACAATCGCCTCGATATTTGGTGTGAACCCACTCAGTTGGCTTTTAGGAACATTAAGTGGATAGTTAGAATTATCATCTACTGCTAACACTTGTTTACCTGCCCCGATCGCAAAGAGAATCTCAGTAGATGATGGGGAGAGTGAGATAATTCTTGTCGGCTTCTCATTTATTTTGGCTTGGAAACCTGCAGAGGTTATTACTAGCGGATACTTACTTGCAGCATTTGCTGAAGTAGGAAATAAAATTATGTTGCTTATTATAAATGTTGCAAATACCGCACTTATTAATGCCTTAGCGCGAAGTAACTTTTTCAATTCGGTTGTGCCTCTCAAAAAGAGAGTTTCACGAAAGCGTAGAAACTCACCTAAATGAGAATCCTCGCCCCGCAATCCTCGACGGGTGGATAAATAAATGTGGTGGGTAATCCGACTTGAAAGAAAACTTTCTCACGGTTGCGGGACAGCGTCGGATTTACACCGACTTCCCCCAGGCACACTCTTTTTACTTTCGGTATTAAATTGTTGGGCGATTGTCGTGGTTATTGCCAGTAAATACAACTCACCGCACTGTTGCACCCTTCGTATCAGCAGGTTAGGGTTGGAATATGGAACATAGACGCCTTGGCAGTACTGGAATGTATGTATCAGAGCTAACTTATGGAAATTGGATCACCCATGGCTCTCAAGTTGAGGCAGATGCAGCAACTAAATGCGTAAGAGCAGCGTTAGATCTTGGTATTACCACCTTAGACACAGCAGATGTTTATGCTGGCACTAAGGCTGAAACAGTTTTAGGAAAAGCCTTAAAAGGTGTTCGCCGCGAGTCTTATGAATTATTCACAAAGGTTTACTGGCCAACTGGTACTGGCAAAAATGATCGTGGACTTTCTCGCAAGCACATTATGGAATCATGTAACGCATCATTGAAGCGCTTAAAGACTGATTACGTGGATCTTTATCAAGCACACCGGTTTGATTATGAAACACCGCTGGAAGAAACCTTAGGTGCGTTTGATGACCTAATTAGAAGTGGCAAAGTTTTATATATTGGCTTTTCAGAGTGGAACGCGGAGCAGATTGCCGCCGCTCTAAAAATTCAGGATCAAAAGGGCTACTACCGTTTTATCTCGAGCCAACCTCAATACTCAATGCTTTGGCGGGTAATTGAATCTGCCGTTGTGCCATTGTGTGAGAAAGAAGGAATTGGTCAGATTGTTTGGTCTCCAATTGCGCAAGGAGTTTTAACTGGTAAGTATTTGCCGGGCCAAAAAGCGCCAGCTGGATCTAGAGCGACCGATAAAAAAGGTGGCGCAAATATGATCTCTAAATTTATGACTGAGCCAGTTCTAACCGCTGCTCAAAAGTTGATTCCAATCGCTAAAAAGGTGGATTTAACGCCAGCTCAACTCGCAATTGCCTGGGTATTACAAAATCCAAATGTTTCAAGTGCGATTATTGGCGCAACTAAGCCGGCTCAAATTAAAGAGAATGTGAAGGCAGCCGGGATAAAGCTAGATAAATCAATCATGGATGAGATTGATGCAGCTTTGGGATCGGTCGTTGAAAAAGATCCTGCGAAAACAATTAGCCCTAAGCCACGGGCTTAAGTTTTACTTCTTTTTGCCAGGTCCTACTTGAGGAGCTGGTGCTCGCAGACGTCTTAATTGAGTCGATCTCATCCAACCATAAAGGCCTAAACCTTTTGTGGATTCACCAGGAAACTTTTCGGCCACTATTTTTTTAATTCGACGGGATAGCAGAAAACCATCAATTGCAACCCAAATCATTGCAGAGTACATAAAAGCAATAGCACCCAGTTGCACAGCTGGACTTGGGATTACCGTTAAAAATAAAATAAACATGATAAATATTAAAAAGTATTCAGAAACCGATTTTCGTTGATCAACATAATTTCTTACAAATCTTCTTGCAGGACCTTTATCTTTAATGGGTAGCGCGCTTTCTTCACCACGCATATAAGCAGCCCTAGCTTCTAATCTTCTAACTCTTGCTTGTGCCTTTAATGCTTTTTTTGCCTCTTTACTGGCAGCAGGAGATAGCGATGAAACCTTTAATTTTGCCTCTGCTTCTTTGCGCTTTGGCGTCGGCTTACCTTTTTTATTAGACATGTGATTAAGGTAGAGCCAACATTCGCTCTAATGCAACTTTGGCCCACTTTGCGATCTTCTCTTCTACAACGATCTGATTCTCAAGCCGGCCGTTTACCAAGGATTCCATCACCCAAACTAGATGAGGCAGATCAATTCGGTTCATAGTGGAGCAATAACACACAGTTTTATCTAAGAAAACTACCTGTTTATCTGGGTTCTCATGAGCTAGTCGTTGCACCAAATTAAGTTCAGTTCCCACCGCCCACTTTGAGCCAGCAGCAGATTCTTTAACAGTCTTGATAATCATCTCAGTGCTGCCGACTACATCAGCATTTGAAACTACATCATGTTGGCACTCAGGGTGAACTAACACCTTTACACCAGAGATTTTTTCCCTTACCTGATCGATATTTTCAACCGAGAATCGGCCATGCACGGAGCAATGGCCACGCCATAAAATAACCTTTGCCTTTTTAATCTGATCATCAGTTAGTCCACCATTTGGTTTCCATGGATTCCAAAGCACGCAATCTTCAAGTTTTAAGCCGAGTGATAAAACTGCGGTGTTTCGTCCTAAGTGTTGATCAGGTAGAAATAAAACTTTCTCACCCTTTTCAAACGCCCAATTCATTGCACGCATCGCATTAGATGAGGTACACACTGCACCATTGTTCTCACCAGTAAAGGCTTTAATTGCAGCCGATGAGTTCATATAGGTAATGGGAATTGTTTTATTTGCTACCCCTAATTTTGTTAATACCTGCCAACAGTTATCAACTTGGGATGCAGTTGCCATATCTGCCATTGAGCAGCCAGCTGCTAGATCTGGCAAAATTACTTTTTGATTTTTAGAGGTTAATATGTCGGCGCTCTCAGCCATAAAGTGAACGCCACAGAAAAAAATGAATTCAGCATCTCGGTTATCAGCAGCAGCTTGAGCTAATTTAAATGAATCACCGCGAATGTCGGCAAAGGCAATTACCTCATCTCGTTGATAGTGATGACCTAACACCATCGCCTTTGAGCCGAGTGCAGCTCTGGCCGCAGTCGCACGCTCTATTAATCGCGGATCACTGGCGGCAGGTAGCTCGCCATCACAGGAGACACCGCGCTCACTGTTTAGATCTTTTTGCTGCCCGAGCAGCAGTAGATCGGTTATTCCCATATAGAAGAGTGTAAACGCTCACAGGTTTTGGTGGCGATATCGTGGGCTAAGAACTAGTAATCTATGAGCCTAGGAACTTTGGAGAGTGAGTGAATATGAGCACAGAGACAACTGGCACAACAGATGTAAAGATTTCAACAGCCTCAATCGCACTTACCGATGTTGCTGCTGAAAAGGTTTCCTCTCTGCTTAAACAAGAAGGCCGAGATGACTTAAGCCTTCGCGTAGCGGTTCAACCAGGTGGATGTTCAGGACTTCGCTACCAACTTTATTTTGATGACCGCAATCTTGAAGGCGACACTTTGACTGAGTTCGGTGCTGCCAAGGTTCGAGTGGTAACCGACAAGATGAGCACCCCATATTTAATGGGTGCCACAATTGATTTTGTTGACACTATCGAGAAGCAAGGATTCACAATCGATAATCCAAATGCCGGTGGCTCATGCGCCTGCGGCGATTCATTTAATTAATCGTTAGTAAAAAATTATGAAGGTGGCGGTTGCCGGTTCAGTCGGTGGCGACCACATAATGAGTTTCGGTGGCAAATTTACCGATTCTTTAGTTGCTGGTTCACTTGCAAAAGTCTCACTCTCATTTTTAGTAGACACTCTAGAAATCCGACGCGGTGGTTGTGGTGCCAATATTGCATTTGGCATGGGCGCACTCGGCCTTAATCCAATTTTAATAGCCGCTGTTGGACGCGACTGGGTTGATTATGAAGCTTGGCTTAAACGCCATGGAGTTAATACTTCACATGTTTTAGTTTCGGAAACTCTCCACACCGCAACCTTTATGGTGACAACTGATACCGAGTTAAATCAGATTGCATCATTCTTTCCTGGGGCAATGAGTGAGGCAAGAAATATTGAGCTCTCACCAATTATTGAAAAAACTGGCAAATTTGATCTACTTGTTATTTCACCCGATGATCCCGAAGCGATGATGCGCTATTCCCAGATGGCCCGGGAGTTAAATATTCCAGTTGCCGCAGATCCTTCCCAACAGATGGCCCGGATGGATGGCAAAGAGATTGCGCAATTAATTGATGGGGCCAAGTATTTATTTTTAAATGAGTATGAGTTAGCACTTGCTATTCAAAAGACTGGCTGGACTGATCGGCAGTTATTTGATCGGGTGCAGGTTCGAGTAGTGACATTAGGTTCTAAGGGTGCTCAAATTGAAGAGCATGGCAAAGAAACAATTTATGTTGGCGTTCCTAAGGAAAAAGCAAAGTTAGATCCAACTGGAGTTGGCGATAATTTCAGATCTGGTTTTATTGCCGGTCTTTCTTGGGGTTTAAACCATGAAAGATGTGCTCAACTGGGTTCACTTCTTGCCACCTACTGCATTGAAACTACTGGTACACAGGAGTATCGATTTACCCAAGCGGAGTTTTTAACTAGATTTGAAACTGCCTATGGCAAAGCTGCTACCGATGAGGTTAAGCCGCACCTAAATGTGAAGCTAGTTGGTTAGTTTCCTCGTAATTTAGTAACACTTGCTTTTAGTGCAGCACAAAACTCTTTTACGATTTGTTCAGTTATCTCTTTGTGGATGGTTAGCCGGATATTTCCAGCAATAGGCAAATTCATCGCTGCTAATACATGAGATGGTTTCATATCAGCTGACTTGCAGGCAGAGCCTGAGTCAACTGCAAAACCTGCCCCCTCTAAATCAAGGAGCAGACGATCTGCTTCAATATCTTTGATAGAGATAGACAAGAATTTACTAAGACCAGTTGGAGCAGATGCAATATCTACATCGGTAATCTGTTCATTAATGAATGAAACTATCTCTTCTTTTAATTTATCTCGGTTATCACTTTGTGCTTGGTAATTTTCTAGTGCAACTGCGCTAGCAAGTAGAAGTGGAAGTGAGTAGGTGCCGGGGGTGCGGGATAGATCATTGTGGGGCAGGGGATTGCGCCACTTGGCAGCAGATTTAATAACCAATATGCCAAGACCTGCCGGTCCGGCCCAAGATCTGCTATCAAATAAAGCAGTTTGGTAATCAAAGGTTGGCAGTAGATCCACGCCGCTACTTGTGCAGTCGGCAAAGATCATCGATTTACTCTTAGGGGCTGACTGGATATTTCCAGTTTCACCATTTGCGACCTGCCAAATCAAAAGATCATTTGCGGAGGTAGTGGTTTCTTGTATTTGCCCAAGTTTATTTACCGGCAGTTCAGTTACATCTCTGCCATTATTTTTTTCATATGAGGCGACTGCAAAAACTTTTTGTCGATCGATGCTGGAGTAAATCAACTTACTTTCTGGAGTTAACAATCCTTGTATGGCTAACTGGAATCCCAAATCTGGCTCACCTAAAAATTCAATCTCATCACTTCGAATATTTAATGCCTTAGCAAAACTTTGGCGCACTTGCTCCTGCAAAATACTCGCCTGCCGGGAGCTGTTATTTAATTTGGCAGGATCGGGCCATCCTTTGGTAAAAAACTCACTTAACAGGGAGTTTGCGGCAGGGTGTAGCACTCTTTCCTGCTGGAAATCACCTGTGATGCGAACCACCCGATACCCCTAACCGCGCGCGTCTGTAAGTTCTATGGCAGAAGGTTATCCTTAAGCCCATGCGCCGGCCTCACCTTAAATCAATCCCAACCTTATTGGCTGCCACCTTCTTACTGACTAGTTGTTCTAAGGGAGAGATATCTGGCCTTGGCTTTGAAGAGGGCGTATCTAGCGTTAATGACCACTCACTTTCTTTATGGCAATGGTCTTGGATTGCAGCGGGCGTAGTTGGAGTTTTCACCTTAATTTTAATTTTGTGGCCAGTTTTCTTTCACCGCAAAAAAGATGAGAGCTTTCCAAAGCAAACTCAATACAACATTCCGGTTGAGGTTGCATACACCATCATCCCTTTTATTATTGTGGCGGTTCTTTTCTACTTCACTGTGCAGAGTGAATCAAAAATTGTCAAAATTACTCCAGACGCACAGGTTTCACACTTTATTGATGTTAAGGGCATTCAATGGTCATGGCAGTTTAACTATAAAGATGCTGGAGATTACAGGAGTGCAACTGTTACTGGCACGCCAGCTCAGCCACCAACTCTTTACCTACCATTGGGTGAAAATGTCAGGTTCACTTTAACTGCCAATGATGTTGTTCATGGTTTTTGGATACCTGCCTTTATGATTCAAATGCAGAATCTTCCTGGGGTGACTAACCAGCTTGAATTTTCTGCAAACAAATTGGGAACCTTTCCTGGCAGATGTAATATTTTGTGCGGAAGAAATCACTCACAGATGCTATTCACTGTAAAAGTTGTAACCCCTACTGAATACCAAACTTACATTGAAGGTTTAGTAGCCGAAGAGAAAGCAGCGAAAGCATGACCACCTACGCTCAACGTCCAACAATCTCAGCTGGAAGTCGCACAGTTGCGCCAACCTCTAAGGGAAGATTACTTGTCAAGTGGTTAACCTCAACCGACCATAAAACTATTGGTTACCTATATTTAATTACCTCATTTGCTTGGTTCTTGATTGCTGGCCTATTGGCATTACTTCTTCGCAGTGAGTTAGCTCGTCCTGGAATGCAGTTCTTAAGTAATGAGCAATACAACCAGATCTTTACTATGCACGGCACCATTATGTTATTGATGTTTGCAACACCTTTGTTTGTTGGTTTTGCCAATGTGATCATGCCGCTACAAATTGGCGCAGCAGATGTTGCCTTCCCAAGATTAAATATGCTTTCCTATTGGTTGTATTTATTTGGTGGCACCATGGCCTTTATTGGATTTTTAACACCAGGAGGAGCAGCCTCATTTGGTTGGACTGCATATGCACCGCTTTCAAATGCGCAGTACTCACCAGGAATTGGTGGCGACCTGTGGTTGGTAGGACTTGCAATTGGTGGTCTTGGCACAATTTTAGGTGGCGTTAACTTTGTAACAACAATATTAACAATGCGTGCTCCTGGTATGACAATGTTTAGAATGTCAATATTTACGTGGAACGTATTGCTAACATCGATCTTGGTTTTGATTGCATTCCCACCACTTGCAGCTGCGTTTTTAGCACTGGAATCAGATCGTGCCTTTGGTTCACATATCTTTGATCCGGCAAATGGCGGAGCTATGTTGTGGCAGCACCTATTTTGGTTCTTTGGCCACCCTGAGGTTTATATCTTGGCGCTGCCATTCTTTGGAATTGCAACTGAGATCTTGCCAGTATTTTCTCGCAAACCGATCTTTGGTTATAAGGGATTAATTGCGGCAACAATTGCAATTGCAGCGCTGTCAGTTTCAGTATGGGCGCACCATATGTATGCCAGCGGTCAGGTCTTATTGCCATTCTTCTCATTCATGACATTTTTAATTGGTGTACCAACTGGCGTTAAGTTCTTTAACTGGATCGGCACAATGTGGCGCGGATCAGTTACCTTTGAGACCCCAATGCTCTTTGTCTTAGGCTTTTTAGTTACCTTTTTATTTGGCGGACTTACTGGAATTATCTTGGCCAGCCCACCACTTGATTTTGCAGTCTCTGCTTCTTACTTCGTAGTTGCACATTTTCACTACGTATTATTTGGCACCGTAGTATTTGCGATGTTTGCTGGCTTCTACTTCTGGTGGCCAAAGATGACTGGCAAGATGCTTAATGAAACCCTAGGCAAGATCCATTTCTGGACTCTTTTCTTTGGTTTCCACCTAACATTCTTAATTCAACACTGGTTGGGTATTAAGGGCTTCCCACGTCGTTACGCGGATTACCTAGCAACCGATGGCTTTACCACCATGAATATGATTTCGACTGTGGGCTCATTCTTACTAGCACTATCCATGATTCCATTCTTTATTAATATCTGGATTACCCGTCATACTGAAAAAGTTACAGTTGATGATCCATGGGGTTATGGCGCCTCCCTTGAGTGGGCAACCTCTTGTCCACCGCCACGGCACAACTTCACTTCGATTCCAAGGATTAGAAGTGAACGTCCAGCTTTTGATCTGCACTATCCACATATGGCTCAGAAGGCTGATCACTAATGAAAACCGGTTGGATGTTATTTGTTGGCCTCGCTTTCTTTTATGTAATTGTGGCGGTTATTTATTGGCAGGTTGGTGGGGAAGCAGTTGGTATTACCGCCATTGGATTAAGTGCTGGCCTGGCAATCATTGTGGGCTTCTATCTTTGGTTTACCGCTCGCCGGCTCGGAAATGTATTACCGGAAGATAATCAACAAGGTGAGATCGCAGATTCAGCTGGTGAGATTGGTTTCTTCTCACCTCACTCATGGTGGCCGTTGCCAGTTGCATTATCTATTTGCGCAGTTGGAACCGGCTTAATTATTGGTTGGTGGTTGGTATTAATTGCGGTTGGCGCTTTGGTTATTTCGATACTTGGCCTTGTTTTGGAGTATGAGCGCCCATCAACTAGTGCGCATTAAAAATGAAGGAACGCGCTGAGATTGTAGATACCGGTATTCCGCTTTACTTTAAATCTCAGTTAGTAATTAATGCTCCAGCAAAAAAGATCTTTGACTTCATCTCCACGCCAAAAAATCACTCACTAATGGATGGCTCTGGCATGGTTAAGAGGAAATTATCTGGCCCAGATCGGTTATTTCTTGGGGCAAAGTTTGGCATGAGCATGAGATTAGGTATTCCTTATGTAATTAAAAATCAAGTAATTGAGTATCATGATAATAAATCCATTGCTTGGCAGCACCTGCTTCATAATGTTTGGCGTTATGAACTACAAGAGCTAGATGCCAATACAACCTTAGTTATTGAAAGTTGGGATGGCCGAAGCGCCCGTTCTAAGTGGTGGGTATCTGATTCTGGTGATTGGGTGCCGACGGCAATGGCAAAGACTTTGGTTAAACTAAAAGGGTTGATGCAGGGGTGAGTAGCCCGATAGATACCGACTCCGCTATTGATGAGTTAGCGCAATCGGCGGTAAAAGTCGCAAAGCAACTTATTACTGAATCTGAGCCAAACAAAAAAAGATATGACAAGGCAAGTAGAAAAAGATTTTCACGTCTGTTCAAGGATGCAAAGGCGATCTCAGTAACTGTCGCCCTTACCGATGAGGTTATGCGAATCACCTCTGCAAAAGATGCGGCCCGGGTTTTAAAGAAATCAG
>Ga0214921_10007435_pt1 | contig 14609 bp, 13 predicted proteins | sample LL1505_MetaG_FD_177992 | JGI IMG/M metagenome (GOLD analysis project Ga0214921, IMG submission 177992) | Freshwater microbial communities from Lake Lanier, Atlanta, Georgia, United States - LL-1505 | ecosystem: Environmental > Aquatic > Freshwater > Lake | place: USA: Georgia | collected... | reverse complement strand
CACAAGTAACATCCAAGTCCAGCGCCTGTTAATTCACACTCCGGAACTTTATCGAATCAGTCGCGCGAACCAAGTGGTCCAGGATCTGAAGAGAATTTCAGAGATTCTGGAAATTCCAGAAGTTGGCATTTCTATTTATCGGCCTGAAGAGCTGGTGAATTTGGAAAGCTGGCAGAACTTAGACTTAGTGCAATTTCCACACAACCCATTAGATTCAAACTGCCTTGATTGGTTAGTAGCAAATCGCGAAGGAAGACTCCCCAAACTTCAGGCAAGGTCTATTTATCTTCAAGGACTTCTTCTTCAAGAGAATCCAGATGGTGAATATCTGCCGGGCCAATTGTCAGACATCATCTCCGGGTGGAGAAAATGGACCTTTGAATTGAACATTAATCCGCAGATATATTGCGCGGCATTTGTGTTCGGCAACCTAGATATTGATGAGATTGTCGTAGGAGTAGATTCAGTCGAGCAGTTAGAGCAACTGATATTCAACGTGGCTGGAGTAAAAGACATACCACGTTACCCTAGAGTTATCCCAGAGGAACTCACGGATCCAAGGAGATGGACCAATTAACGTAGTCATCATGATTCAAGCCCGAATGAAATCTTCCCGGTTGCCAGGTAAGGTGTCGATGGAACTGGGGCGAGAACACACCGTTCTTGGGTTGGGTATCACTAGAGCGTTACGTTCCAAGTTAGCAAATTCAGTTGTTGTGCTAACAACGACCGATTCTGCAGACGACAAAATAGTGATTGAGGCTCAAAAGTATGGAGTGGCATCATTTAGAGGTTCTGAAAGAGATGTACTTTCACGTTATTTTGAAGCCGCAGAAGCTTTTAACGCGGATGTAATTATCCGAATAACTTCTGATTGCCCATTTATTGACCCCGAATTGATTGATGACTCAATTTCAAGACTCCTGCAAGAAAATGCTGAGTATTACTGTAATCAAGAACCGTTTGTGTTTCCGGATGGTATGGACGTTGATGTATTTACCAGAGATGTTTTAACCAGAGCACATTTGGAGGCAACGTCGCAGTATGATCGAGAACATGTGACCCCATACATAAAAGGAATTGCGAAGAAAGCCACCCAATCGGAGCAATCTGAAGACTTCTCACACATTCGCCTAACTGTGGATGAACCAGAAGACTTATCGGTTGCGCGTCAGATTTACTTACTTGCAAGTGATCCTGAAACTATATCTTGCAAAGAAATTCTTCAACTGTTAGAAGCTAATCCAGAGCTTCGAGATTTTAATTCTCATATTAAAAGCAATGAGGGGGCATCAATGAACACTGGCTCAAAAGTTTATAAGAGAGCTAAGCGTGTCATTCCAGGTGGGAACATGCTACTTTCAAAGCGACCAGAGATGTTTCTTCAAGAAGGATGGCCAAGTTACTATTCTCGAGCTAAAGGATGTGAAATTTGGGACTTAGATGACAACTCTTATCTAGACATGTCCATTATGGGGATTGGCACCAACACCTTGGGCTATGCCTACGGACCCGTTGATGAGGCAGTCAAGATGTGTGTCGATTCTTCAAATATGTCGACCTTTAACTGCCCTGAAGAAGTCTACTTAGCCGAAAAATTGATTGAATTACACCCTTGGGCTGATAGTGCTAAATTCGCAAGAACTGGCGGTGAAATTAACGCCATAGCTATTAGAATCGCAAGAGCCGCTTCGGGACGAAATGAAGTTGCAATCTGTGGATATCACGGGTGGCACGACTGGTATTTGTCGGCAAATCTGTCAGGGCGCTCAAACCTTAATGATCATTTGTTGCCCGGCCTGAATCCCATTGGTGTCCCAAATGAATTAGCCGGCCTTACTCACGCCCTTCGATACAACTCATTTGAAGACCTAGAAATTCTTGACCGTAACCAAAATATAGGTGTACTGATGATGGAAGTCATGAGGTCGGTTGAACCTGAGGCAGGTTACCTCGAAGCAGTTCGAGAAAAGTGCTCCAAAAACAACATTGTCTTAATTTTCGATGAGTGCACTTCTGGATTTCGCGAGACTTACGGCGGCCTTCACCTTAAATTCGGAATTATGCCCGACATGGCAACATTCGGTAAAGCATTAGGAAACGGATTCGCAATCACTGCACTTATTGGGCGTGAGTCCGTAATGTCATCAGCTAACGACACATTTATTAGTAGTACATTTTGGTCGGAGAGAATTGGATATGCAGCTGCCCTTGCCACTTTAGAGGAAATGAAAAGACTAGAATCTTGGAAAAGGATTTCCAGAACAGGTACTCAGATGCGCGAAATCTGGAAGAGAACTTTCGAGTCGGTAGACCTGAAACTTGAGATTTCTGGGATTCCCGCACTCTCAGCTCATTCGATCCAAGGATCAAATGGAAATATGATAAAAACCATAATCACTCAGGAAATGCTAAAGAAAAGTATCCTCGCCTCCAATATCTTCTATCCGAGCATCGCTCATTCAGAGAGTCATCTTGAAAGGTATGAAAGTAATCTCAAAGAAGTATTACTGCGAATTTCCTCGACAAAGAATTTGGAAGAAATGATGGACTCAAAGCCAGCACAGACCGGATTCAAGAGACTCAATTAACTGTAATAGTCGGATACTTTCGGCAGTAATTCAGAGTAAGCCTTCTTGGTGTGGATGGAACCCGATTCGTCGGCAGGTGGAATACTGCAAAACCCGAGCATCAATTTCTCAGAGTCGCTCAATTGAGAATAAATTGACTCAGGAAGTTTTCGCGTCATATCCATGCTTTGCTTCACCCACCAGCGAGTGAAAGTTGCAATTAGTACCCAGCGAGAACGACCAGAAATGTTATCCAAAGTTCCATGCCATAAACGGCTATCCCAAATTGCAATGTCACCCGCTTTAGCTGTCAGGGGGTATCTCTTGGATAAAGTTCTATCACTGTAATTGCCCGATTGATGGCTTCCCGGTACAACTACCGTACAACCATTCTGCTCATCCATATCTTCTAGCACAAACGCCGCTTGCATGGCCCAAGTAAAGTCACCATGCGCTGGAACAAGACTGTCGATGTGAAGGTCTAGAAATTTTCCTGAAGATCGAGCATTGTAGTAATTCAAAATATAGTTTGGAATGTTCTCATCCTGTACTTGATAATACTTATCATTCAAGAATGTTCCAATCAGCTGCTGAACAATAGGGGTAGATAACAACTTGATAAATTCAACATCCTTATTTTGGAGGTTGTAGATGAGATGATCCTGGGCTCTATCAGAATGTAGAGACTTATTGGATGCATCAGATACTTGAGAAATATCCTTGACTAATCGAAGATGTTTTTCAAAATCTGGATTTCCATTCTCGATAATCGTGTAGCCATATGCCTTGATTTCCGCTATGTGTTGCTCAAGTTTATCCGTCAATTCATTTCCCCCCTAGTTGATTTATGGAATCCAGCAGTGAAGAAGGAATATCTTCACTATCCTCCAAGTAGCGCTTTTTTACTACAATGTCGTAAGTGCTCCATTTAAGCGTATTTAAGCAATAGTGCCAAAGGTCTTCAAGCGCTTCAATATGTTGAAGCTTCTTCGATAGGTTAGAATCGATCAAGTTGGCAGGAATAATCACCACTCCCCCTTCATCACATACAGCAATGCCGCCGTTGATTCTTGATTGTTCACTTCCGACCTGTGTTTCCTCGGAGTGTGTCTTGAAATTAACTGCTCCTACCGGATTGGAGCTCATGCACCAAATTGGATACTGTTCACGAACCAATCTTGCGGTGTCGCGAACATTTCCCTCGACGACAATTGCGGCCGCCTGTTTGTACAAGAGCGTGTATTTTGCGACAAGGTCACCAAATACAGCAACATCAGAAAAACCAATCGGTCGGATATGAATAACTTCCCCTGGTTCGACAGCTTCGAGTTCTTGATGCAGAATGTAGTTTGAATCATTCATAGGCTCAATTAATCTGACTTTCCCGACCGCATACTTTAGGGAGTTAAGCGGGAGCAACCCAGGTAAGCTTCCAGTTTTACCTAACGCATCCGCAATTTCTGTGGTGGAAATTCGATTTTTCCGGATTAACTCTACAATTTCTGATTCTAAATTCATGCCTTACTTTAACGCCTGAATGGTAAATTCGTAAAGACCATAATTCTCTATCACGCGTACCTCTCGAAAATATTTCCTGAAAACAGTCTCGATATAATCTGGAGAGTAGTGCACATGGACTTCTTGCGTATAGTCAACTTTAGTAGTCAGCAAATTGATTAGAAGTCCTTTTCTCACCGAGCCCTGGTAAATAGAAATAAAATTTTCGATGTATTTGTTCATATCGATAGGAAAATTGTAGTTCAAAGAGCCCGAAGCCACAGCGTAATCAAAAACTTCATCGGGTTTCGACATCAACTGCAGATTCAGAAATTCAACATGAGGAATGTTGTTGTATCTTTCTCTGGCAATCTTCAGAACTTCGTTAGAAATATCTATGCCGGTGTACTGAAGTGGCACAGAACCAGACGTGCATAGAAAATCATATAAGTCTCCAAAACCACAACCGATATCAATTATCGATTGGTTTGCCAGTTCGACGTTCTGAGTGAGGATTCGAAACCTTAGCTCTTGCTGATCTTTTGATTTCCATCCTACGGATTTGGCGTCGTAACCAAGTCTCTTGACTCTTTCATCGTACAAAGAAACTATTTGTTCTAGCTCATCCATGAATTCCCAAGAATCTCATGTAGTTACTTTCAAAAAAGGTTTCTCGGTTCGGATTCTGAACTAAGTAGAAATTACATAATTCTTGGACAGATTCTACGTATGGGGCTTGTTCGAAATCGGTGCCAAACATGAATCTGGTAGAAAGAGACTCGGTTGCGTAATTCAAGTTCTCAATCACGGTTCCTTTAAAGAAGTAAGACTGCGTGAAAGAGGTATCAAGAAAAACATTGTTCACTCTGCGAGCCATAAACATAAAATCCAATACATGATGGCCGCCAGCGTGCGCCCACAGAAAGTTTACATCAGGAAAATCATCCGCTAGCGCGATAAACTGATCCTTAGTTAGTCCTATTCGACTCCAGGATCCATCATCGAACGAACAAATAATAACTGGAATGTTCATTTCCTTGGCAAGCTGTACTAAGTTTCGGACCTCCTTGGTTTGCAGATTAACTCTCTGGTTACGCGGATGAATTTTCAACGCAGCAGCACCAATTTTTTTCGCGAACGTAACCTCCGCCCTCAAAGAGTTTAAAGATTGATTCAAATTAGGATTCACAGCGAATTGAAAATCACTGTTTTGTCCAACGAGTTCTTTAACCTCTTCAAGCTTCCAAGGTTCTCCTTGCATACCAATGATTAATCCACCATTTACATTAGCCTTCAGGCAATTTTCTACAAGACTGGAGAAGGAATCATGCAATGTTTCAGCTATAGGTAAATGCAAATGTGAATCAAAAATATTCATCAAATATCCTCAAAAATAAAGCTGAGCCGGTTATCAACTTGCTGCTTTTTTTCTTCTAACTCTAATGAAGTGAAAGCGGTTATGATAATTGTACAGAGTCGATCTCCATCTGTTTTCGGTTCCTCGTAAACTTGTCCAAGAACGCCTAGAATTTCAATCTCTACTCCTGAGATTTTTTCTACCTCGGCAAGACCCAAAATATTAACTAACCTGCCTTTTTGGGTCGGGTGAAAAAAAAGTACGCTCGGGCGATAATGGATTTCTGGAATTGAAAGCTGTTCACCTAAGAACGGCATCAAGCATGCGCCTGTAAGGTCAATTCCCGTGGTTAACTGGACTAATCGATCCGAAAGATTGAACCCTCCACCCCTGAAGGCGGCTTCGACGATACCAACTGGACCAGTTTCTTCATCCACAATCATTTCGAGGTGGCCAGGACCATTCTTGATTCCCAAGGACTCAAATGCAGCCTTAGCAAGATGGGCAATCTTTGGGTAGAGGAAGTTTTCCGGAGAAATACTTGCTAGCTCACGTGAGACCGTACGAGTGTTTTCACTTACTTTAATTTTTCTTGTAACCAGAAGTACATGGACTTCAGCCTCGACAGCCAAAATTTCCACTGTATATTCGGTACCAGACATAAATCCTTCAATAATTATTTCGCCCGCTTTTGAGAATTCAAAAGCAGAAACGATGGCCTGGTTGAGTTCACCGGGTTGGCTTACAATCGTAACTCCACGGCTCCCTGATGAATCGCTTGGTTTAACTACAAACGGAAATACTGTTCTTGACCCAAACAGATGTGCATCTTTTATATTCTTGAATACTTCAAATTTAGGTTGCGCGATTCCGGCGGCACCCCAAATCCTTCTCTGAACAACCTTATTTGTAGCGTTTTCAGCCTGAAATAACAATTGAGGCGCACACATAAATTCAGAATTGAGATGTTGCGCCAGGAAGATTCCCACATCCGAGCAGAAACTAATCGCTCCTAATATTTCATTTGTTATCTTTCGAATTTCATCTACGATGTAATCTAGTTCGTTCAACTTGGATATAATAACGTAATCAGCTTCATTGAGTCCAAGCGCACCTGCATTCTCATCAATTGCTATACAAACCAGCCCTCGAGACTTGGCTTTCCTAATAATTGGCAGTTGCCATTTTCCACTTGTGCAAACAACAATGAATTCCATCACTTTTCCAACATTACTCTACAGAGATTAAATGCACCTTGAGTTCCAACCCTAAATTGAGATGCTAATTCTGAATCTAATCTCCGAAAATCGGGCAGTGCAGAATCACTAACCGTTAGTTTGTTCATGGCATCTACGAAGAATTGCTCGTCTTTGGTTTGTGGAATTGGTAATACAGCTTTTCCCAGCAACAGGGACTCAACATAAGTAGTACCTCCATTTGAAATTACAGCGCTAGCCTCAGCTAGTAATTTAACAAAGTCAGAAGAATCAATAACAACATTTAAGTCATCAGTTGGAGAAATATCTATTCCAACCCCGCATGCTAGGATTTTCGGCATTCCTGGGTATTTTTCAGCAATTTTTATTGCGTTCTGATAAGCATTCGTTTTTGAACTGTAACCAAGTGAAATCAATAGATAGTCACTATCCTCATGATGAGGGTTTGACGCAATCCCTGCAATTTCGCTTCGGATAATCAAGTTATGCAACCCAACCGAAACGAGATTCAATCCTTGGTACTTTCTGTCAGGATGTGCAACGACGACAAAATTACGATTAGGGACAAACTCTCCGGACCAGTCAAACCCAATTACTTCAGAAAACCGATCTAGAAAATCTTCCGTAGGTTCTTCATCTGAGGGGGATAGGTCAAGAAGCAAAGCACACTCTTGGTGAATCTCAAGTGCGGCTAATTCTGAATTATTATTGCAAATAATGTGATGAACCCCTTGTTTTTCAAACTCGAGCTGAATTTGGATTTGCCGATTTAAGTGACCTCTCCCGAATATCTTAGGGTCGGAAACCAAACTTAAAAAGTGTGTCATTATTCGATAACATCGGTTTCGCTAATTTGCTCCCCGACCTTGATATCCCTTGATGCAATTTTCCCTAAAATCCAATTAAATTTTTCAGGAGCAAGACTTAAGCCGGGACGGAAAACGCCTACATTATCTTCTGTAAAAACCGAATTTTTTTGTATATTCTCTTTAGGATAAATTGATCGCTTGCTTCTGCTTCGAGAATCTCGATCGTCGGACCTGAATGAAGAAGTTCCTAAAGCACTTTCCGCCAGTCTTAAGTCACGAACATAATCACGAAATGAATTTTCAGTAGCCGAAAAGAAGCCATCAATTGCGGCTTCTGATGAGTCTTGAGTTAAATGTTTTTCAAAAACTTTCGCACCGAGACCAATAGCGAGAATGGCAGATAGTGAAGATGTGGTGTGGTCGCTGTACCCTGTAATACAGTGATATTCCTGTTTAATTCTTGCAAGCTGAAAAATATTTGCATTCTCTACTTCTGCCGGATAGTTAGTATCACATTGCATAATGACTACCTCAGGATTTCCATTATCCTTGATAGTTCGTAAGGCTAGTTCCAAATCGTATTTCGAAGCTACGCCAAGTGAGATCAGAATAGGTTTACCTGACTTTGCCATTTTCGCTATCAATGGAACGTGATTTATCTCCGGTGAGGCCAATTTGTGCATGGGACAGTGAAGCGAGTCTAGAAATTCTACGGCTGTTTCATCGAATGCACTGCTAAAGGCTAGTAAGTTTTTAGCTTTCGCATATTCAAACAAATCTAAATGCCATTCCCAAGGGGTGCTTGCTTCTAAATACAAGTTAAACAGATTCTTGTATTTTGCCCAGGGGCTTTCCGCTGGAATTGCAAAATCTTCATAATCTGAATCCAGAGTGATGGTATCTGCTCTGTAAGTTTGAAATTTGACAGCGTTGGCTCCCGAGGCAGCAGCAGCGTCAATAAGGTTAATACACGCTTCTTTATGACCTAGGTGATTCGCAGAAATTTCAGCCACAACAAAAGCTGAGGCGTCCTCGGAGATGCCTATTTCTCGAAGTTTCACGTTCATACAGTAGTACAATTAGCTACGTACGCGGGTTAGCGCTCTCGGTATTTGGAGAACTTAATCATGAGCACATATCCCTCTATTATTAATGACAAACGAGGCAGTTAAAGTGAACACTAAGTTTGAGATCATTAAGTATGGAATGCCAGGGTTCAAATCTCAATTGGATTCATTCATAGCAACCTCGCTAACTAACCCGATCTACTCAAGTCAGTTTTGTGACTACTACCGTGAACTTGGCCATGAACCACAGGAAAATAGGTCAATTATTGTAGGTTCTCCAGGGAAGGAGTTAGTCGGCTTACTTTTTTCGACTCCGACCCAGCCTGGAACTAAGAACCACCAAATAAGTTATTTCGGGTTGCCGTCTGCGCTATTGGTTTCAAGAACAGCAGCAATAGAGGAAGTTAATGGAGCTACTCATATTCTCCTTCAAGAATTAAACAATTCAAATATTTTAGTGACAAACGGGCGGATTAGAAACCCACATGACTTTCTAATTGATACACATGCACTCAGGTCAAATAAAATAGAAAAACTATTCTTCTCTGATTCAAAAGTTACGCTGAAATTCGATCGGATCCTTGATTTATCCAGAAGTCCAGAGTTAGTCAGGTCTGAATATTCTAAATCGGCTCGAGATGCGATAAAGAACCAATCCCTGGATATCAAACTAATCTCTAGTGAGAGCTCTCAAGATGCGATAAAGTATGAATTTGAATCGCTTAAGAGGCTTCATTTCTTGTCCTCCGGGAAACTTACACGTTCGGAAAGAAGTTGGGACTTACAGCTCCAAATGATTCAGAATGGGTCAGGAGTTATTGTTAGCGGATCCACAGAAAAAAAGGTTATGACTTCAGCGCTATTTATGATCAACTCAGATGCTGCATTTTATGGAGTTAGCGCTTCGGAACCAAGTCAAGAAAGAGATGGCCTATCGCACCAACTCATAGATTTTGCAATACGAGAATTTCCGAAGTTGGGTATACACAATATTTGGATGGGAGCCCAGCACTCATCAGTCACGGTTCAGGTATCGAAGAAGGAGCAACAAATAGAGGAGTTTAAGAGCTATTTTGGTGGCTCATTACATACATCACTGATCGCGAGATCGGAGTACTTAATTGAGTCATGACGGAAATATTTGGGTTCAGCCAAGAGCAAAAATCTCACTTCGAGGAAACGGGAATATTGGCCATCTCGAAGAAAGTTTCGAGAGAAGCTTTAATGGAGGGTTTCCAGTTGTATTGGCAAGCGCGAGGGCAGGAATCATGCTGACGCTAAAGAGTTTTCACTCCTCAGCACAGATTTCTATGTTCCCATATGCAAGTCAGTGTGTTGTAAAGGCCGCTCTTTTAGCAAATAAAACTGCTCACACACCACTCCCAAATCTTGCTAGAGAGATTATTTATAATCAATGGGGGTTGCATCAAAATAAAGAGATCAAGTTTGATGTGTTCTTGGAAGATTCCGCAGATAGCCTGTACCCCTTGGGGGGGAGTGTCTGCAAAACAAATTCTCGATTTGAAGTGTGGTCTCTCCCTAAACTACTTGGAATAACTTTTGGGGGAATAGTTTGGTGCAAGAATAAATCCGACGCCTTAGAATTGAGAGAAGTCAGAAGAAGATTACCTAAACAAAATTTACTATTGCGCGCGCTACTTTCAACTTGTAAATCCAAAAATCAGAGCGCTTATCAGCTTTGGGAAGACTATGAATTTTCGCATCCAGTAATCAACAGATTTCAAGTCAAAGTTCTTAGTGATGAACTCAACAATTGGAATGATACGTATATCAAGAAACTTACGGCATATAAACGAGCCGTGGAGAAGATTTCTTCTACAGAATACCCAAATGGCAATGATTTAAATTCACTTAATTTTGGAGTGATTCCAACAGTCGTAGAATCAAAATCATCGATAGAAATCGCATCACTTCGGGAGCTAAGCAGAGTTCATCCTAATGGCGAAGTCCAACGCACCCACATATACGCCTACCAAAATAATAATGGCCTTTCATGAGGATCACCGAAGTAGCTGTTGACGCAGCCAATCTGGATGCTGTGCTAGCCAGATCTTACGAAGAATTTATAGGAAACCCCGATTATTACGCCGACTTCCGGCTCCGTTTCAACCTAGGAATTAGCGACCCGTTAATTGATGTGAAGTACTATGAAATTTCCGAAGGTAGTTCAATTTGGGCCAGTTTTATGTTGGTGTTCAATCGGATGAACTTCAATGATTCGCAGATCAAGATTTGCTTCTTAACACAAGTAATTGTCTCCAAAGAGTATAGAGGTCTCGGAATAACATACAAGTTATCTAAGTATGCAGAAGAAATGGCTGTAAACGAAGGTGCCGGAATAACATTTGTAATCGCACGCCGAGCCGTAAAAGATCTCTATGGAAAATTGGGATTTGTTGGTTTTTCTCACTTTAGTGAACTAGAGCTTGGGCCGGTACCAGGAATAGAGAAAACTGCAGTAAATTTAATGCAAGAACCAAAAAGTAGCGATTTGAGAAAAATAATGAAGCTGCATGAAGCAAGTTACAGAAAATTGAATTTTAACTTGATGCGGTCTGAAGAAAGCATTCAAAATCTAATTGAGTCGCCAAATTACACAATTAAGATTTCAGAAAATGAATCCTTTTATCTAGTCAGCACTCTGAAAACCATTGTGGAAATTGGAATGAACTCAGATACCATTAGCTCTGAAATCATCGCCACAATTATCCATGAAGGGTTTGATTTAATTAGAATCAACAGAAACCATGAAATATTTCGAATTGGCGTCGAAATGGGACTGGTGGAAAAGAAGAGATTTGAGTTACGAGAAGGACACCTCCTTAGAATTCATCGGAGTAATCTCAGTCCTCTTCAACTAAGTGAACTTGAGGATTTCATAATAAACCCCGGTGCACAGTTTGCAGAAATACCAGAGGCTGATCAATGGTAAGAGAAGAAAGAATGAAGGTAGAAGGCACTGGGAGCAGAGGTGAAAAAGCAAGAGAATCATTACTACTTTTTCTTGAAGAATCAACCATTGCCGTCGAGTATCACCCGATAATTCTTGAATATTTAAATCATATATTCATGCTAGAAAATAGCAATTTAATCAATGGTAGTGGTGATTCTCTTCATGCTAATGATGCTACGTCTTTTAATATTCTAACAAGAACACTGAGAGTAAGTAAGAAGAGGACACTTAGAGGAATCTTAAGATTGATACTATTTGCGATAGCATTAATTTTGGCATCCTGTCTGCCTCAAGTGAAGAGAAAGCATTCAAATACCATACTTCTATTTGGTTTCCAGAAGGAACTTTTAGGATCTGAAGACAAAATCCTCAGCCTCGTGAAGAATCTCAGCACGAAAATCCCAAATCTATTTGATGATGCAACGCAGGTTTTATTTGAGTCTCGGGAAAGTGCGATTTCTTCGTTTCTTTTTTCTAAGAGTGCAACTGCGCCAGTACTTGCTCTTCGTGTTATGAGAGAACACTTCTCAATCATATCTCGCTGGAAAATAGTTCTGTCAGTTTTCAAAATGGTGCTTAAAACCATCAGAAGGAATTTCTCGGTATTCTTTATCGCGCCGGAAAGAATATTCTTAGAATTTCCAATTTGGAGAATAATCATTCCTCAGATGAACCTTAAAGCGATAACCACGCAATCAAAACTAGAATTATTGCCTGCGCTATTCTACGTTCAAGAAAAAAATAGGTCGATGGTTTGGTACTCCAATAACTCGTTACCATTCAAAAAAAGGGGAGAAGAAACCAGGATTCCCTTAGTGGCTAGCAATGCTGGCTTCATAGACCATCATTTTGTATGGTCAGAGTCCCATCGAGAGTTCCTAAAATTTCGATACCCCAAATCAGAAATTTCGGTTGTAGGTCCAATAACTTTTGAAACCAGCAGTAATAGAACATTTCATCAACCTATTTCAAAGGTAATTCTCTATTTTGACGTTACGCCATTTGACAATCTTGAATATGAAACGTTTTATACAACAGAAATATGCATAAATGCAATTAAGGACCTGACTGAAGCTGCAGCGAATTTTGGTATGCCTCTGCATCTTAAGCCAAAACGACCATATTTGCTCGGACAGAAGGGTAAACTCCAACACAGTGGCAACTATGTAAAATTATTATACAAACTCGAAAGTGAAAAGTTACTTAAGCTACTGGATGCCAGAGTGGGAATTGAGAATGAGATACGGGCCTCACAACTAGTGATTGGATTGCCTTTTACATCGCCTGTCTTGATTTCGTCTCATCTAGAACGACCTTCTTTCTACTATGTACCATCAAACGCTGGTGAATGGGAATTGCCACCGGAGCGCGATGGCATCGTGGTAGTTCAGGGAAAGATTCGCTTGAATGATTATCTAAAGTCTTTAATTTCAGAAGAAAACTGAACGAATTTCTACGAGATGAAGCAAAACAGAGATTAGTCTACCGTTAATAAGACTATGCAAGTAGTTGACACATTTCCCGGTGTATTCTTCTTTGCTTTCTCTTTGTAATTTTGGGGTGTAAAGGAATACTCAAACAAGTCGCGTAATAATCAAGCGCCTCAGGAATATTACTCATTGTATAGCCAAGTGCTTGATAATACGGCTGAGTTGGAATCGGACGGTAGTGTACTTGAGTACCGATTCCTGCGGATCTCAATCTTGTCATGAGTTCGTGCCTCGAAATTGATTTTTTTGAAAAGTCGATTCGTAGAATATATATGTGGTGGGCACTCACGTCGCGCGCATGGGTTTGAATTGGGTAAACACCAGGAAAATCCTTAAATAACAAATCATAATTTTTTGCAATTTTTCTTCGCTTCGAGATAAATTTGTCTAATTTTTTTAATTGCGACACACCTAGGGCTGCTTGAATTTCCGATAGACGATAGTGAAAACCTAATTCTTGCATCTCGTGGTACCACAAATTCTTCTTTCCATCGGTAAAGCCAAGAATTGGGTCGACGAGCGGATCATCTAATTGATTTATTCCATGGCTGCGCAATCTCAAAAGTTTCCGATACAAATCCTCGCGGTTTGTAGTAATTACTCCACCTTCACCCGTTGTAACAGATTTAACAGGATGGAAGGAAAAAACAGTCATGTCAGAGAATGCGCAATTTCCTACTGGTTGTCCATTTGAATAGTGGCCACCAAGTGCGTGAGCAGCGTCTTCAATTATCGCTACACCTTTAGCTTTGGCAGCTTTGGAAAGTTCTTCCAACTCGCAGGCCGAGCCGGCCATGTGTACAGGAATTAGGGCTTTAATTGAATCGCTTTCGGAAATTGCTTGCAAAGTTTTGGTGATCGAAATATTAACCGTTTCGGGTTCTATATCGATAAATCTTGGTTTTAGACCTGCATACAGTGCGGCATTTGATGAAGACAAAAACGAGATCGGTGAAGTGGCAACTTCAGAATTAGGCTCTAGCTCAAGTGCTAACAATGCTAAATGTAAACCAGCTGTAGCACTGGAAACCGCGACCGCGTACTTGGCGCCAACCTTCTTTGCAACTGCAGATTCAAATTCTTGAATTTTGGGACCTTGAGTTAAGGATTTTCTCCAAACCTGCCACCCGACAACTAAGGCGTCACGCAGATTTGTAGATTGCTTACCGTATGAGTTCAAGCCAAAATCCCATGATCCTTTAAAACCTTTAAGAAGGATTCATCTGTGTGCCAAACTTTGTTGTTGTCGCTAGAGAATCTAAATCCTTCTTCAACCTTCTTACCGATTTTGCTATAAACGCCAGATTGCAATAATGCTGGGGATAGAATTGCAAAATGATCTTCAAATTCGTATGTTGAGTGAGAATCATCTTCTGTGATCATCACTTCATGCAATTTTTCGCCGGAACGGATTCCAATAATTTTGGTGGGTATACCTGGGCAAACAACGCGTGCAACATCGGTAACTTTGAAACTAGGAATCTTAGGTACGAAGATTTCACCTCCGTGCATGCGCTCTAAACTATCCAATACAAATTGAACGCCATTTTCGATAGTCAACCAGAATCTTGTCATGCGCTCATCTGTAATTGGAAGAACACCCTCTTTGGCTTTGTCAAGGAAAAAAG
>Ga0214921_10007434_pt1 | contig 14609 bp, 12 predicted proteins | sample LL1505_MetaG_FD_177992 | JGI IMG/M metagenome (GOLD analysis project Ga0214921, IMG submission 177992) | Freshwater microbial communities from Lake Lanier, Atlanta, Georgia, United States - LL-1505 | ecosystem: Environmental > Aquatic > Freshwater > Lake | place: USA: Georgia | collected... | reverse complement strand
GGAGACGTCGCATAGCCCGGTCGAGTGCGCCTCACTGCTAACGAGGTAAGGTGTAAAAGCCTTCAGGAGTTCAAATCTCCTCGTCTCCGCTGAATCTTTTGAGTCTGACTCAAAGCTAGGAAATACACTCTTGACCTTTGGTGAGAATATTGCATACTTAGGAATACCTCGAGGGAAAGATTTATAAATATGGCAAAAGTACGTGTCGGCGTCATCGGTGCTGGAAGTTGGGCAATCGCTTCACACCTTCCACATCTTGCCAATCATGACGACCTTGAATTTGTTGGAATCTCACGCAAAGGTCCAGAAATCCTGAAAAAGATTTCAGATCGATATGGATTTAAAGTTGCCTCTGAGGATTATCGCGATGTACTGAATGCCGGTGTGGACATTTGTGTTATTGGTAGTCCAACAGGATTACACCATGAGCATGCAAAAGCTGCACTGGAGGCAGGCGCACATGTCATGTGCGAAAAGCCAGTAACCATCAACCCGGCAGATGCATGGGATCTTGATGCAACTGCAAAGCGCGTTGGCAAAGAGTTAATCATTGCTTTTGGCTGGAATTACATGCCAATGATGCAAGAGGCGAAAGCTTTAATGGAAAAGTATGGAATCGGTGAGTTAGAGCATCTGACAATTCACATGTCTTCTATGACGCGTGAACTACTCTCCAACACCGGTGCTTATCCAGATGCCACACCAGAATCCTTACCTGATGAGAAGACCTGGACCGATCCCACACTTTCTGGTGGCGGATATGGTCAGGCACAACTTTCACACGCACTAGGTATGGGTTTATGGGCAACTGGCGCCAGAGCTGAGTCTGGCTTTGCCTTGATGTCTTATCCGATGAATGCACCTGTTGAAATGCACGATGCAATTAGTTATCGATTTGAAGGCGGGGCAATCGGTTCCGTCTCTGGCGGCTCTGCTCATGCAAAAGCCCATAAGACTTACCACGCACTTGAATTAAGAGCTATCGGATCAGATGGCCAAATCCTCTTAGACCTTGAGCGGGCAGCGGTCTGGTTATATTACAAAGGCGAAAACATCAGACTAGATCTTGATGATGATGCCGGTTATTACAACTGTCAGGGACCTATCGACGCACTTGTTGCAGCGGGTAAGGGCCAGAAGTTTAGGAACTACTCACCAGGAGAATTGGGCGCTCGCTCTGTAGAAGCGTTGGATATTGCTTATCGAAGTGCGGCAAGTGGAAAGCTTGAGCACCGCCTGTAAGCATCTGCTGCACTGCTGATTCCTGCTTTGCCCCATTTAACATCGCGCCAAGTTTTATCTTCGGGCGCTAGTTCCACGTACTCCTCGTGCTCGCCACTCGCTGTGGTAATCCGCACCTTTCCGGCGCCAATCGGCATCTCTTCAAATTCAATGTGTGTCACCGAGAGAAATTCAGAGGCGCTTTGCAAGTTAGTGGGATCTCCTGATTCCCACAAGGCTGCAACTGCATGTGCTGGGTTCCACCACGGCCCACCTTGTGAGGCATCTAGTATGGAAGAAACTGATGTTGAGAGCACGACTGTGATGGATTCAATTTTTTCTTTGTGTAGTTGACGTAACTTCAGGGCAGCAGCTAGAGCTGAATGCACAAATCCATTTGCATCCATTAAACGAATCGCCACATTATCAATGCCGTTTAGAATCTCTGATGTGGCACCTTCTACAAGGAACAATTCAAAGAGCCCACGAGGCCCACTCCATATATCTTCTGCGTGAGGAGCACCAACGAGTGCGGCATGAGCGCTCGTGGCTCCAAGTGAAATAGCTGAAGCACGATTTGTTTGGGCGGCGCCCTTGCGCTCAAATACGGCTTGTGAAGAACCACCAATGTTCATAGCGCAAATATGTAGCGCTTTTAGGTGTTGCTCCTTTGATAACCCAAGTGCGATTGCAGCAGTTGTGGTTGCAGCGAATGCTCCACTGGTTGCTGTGACGTGCCACTTAGATCTATGTAATGATCCAAAGAAATTGGCGATAGTTGCCCCGGTTCGATATCCGTATGCGGCTGCTTCATAGACTTGCTTGAGAGTGAGACCTCGTTCAATTCCAATCGATGTTGCGATTGGCCAGATGATTGAACCTGGATGAGTAAGTACTTTCCAGTTCACATCATCCATATCTAGCGCACTGGTATAGAGACCTAGAGTTACGGCTCTTTCAGTGATGCCCGAGGAGAGAGCGGGCACGTTCGCCCCGTAATGCTTTTCACCTAAAACAGCAGAGGCAACAAAATCCTGGAAGAGTATTTCAAGCCGGTCTGCTTTGATTTCAAGATTGTTCTGCGTAAGGGCCTCGACTATCGAATTTCCAAGTTTGGGATCATGCATGGGAGAGCGCCTTGCTACTAGATCGTGGTCGATAGATTGTGGGAACAACGGCTTGCGACGGGGCTTTTTCTGCAATCAGATCTAACATCAAGCGCGCAGATTGACGCCCCATCTCTTCCGGATCTCGATAGACCGAGGATAAATCTGAGGAGAGAAGATCAAACATTGGCCATTCATCGAGTGCTACGAATCCAATATCTGTCCCGGGCTTAATTTTTAGCTCCTTCAGCGCACGCAGTGCTCCAGTTGAAGCACCAATTCCACCCGTAATCAGTGCCGTTGGTTTATTCTTTCCGGAAAACAAATCTTTAGTTTGCTCGTATGCGAATTCCTCACCAAATTTACCAAGTCGAATCAAATCTTCATCAACTTTTATCTTTGCCTCTGCCAAAGCCTGCTCATAACCTTTTATTCTATTTCGAGAGATAAACACATCTTTTCGGCCAGAGACAAAGGCAATCCTTTTATAGCCATTTGCTATCAGGTCTGCGGTAGCTTGCTCAACGCCTTGTGCATGATCACAAATTACAGCGCTAGCATTCAGACCAGTAACTTCACGATCTAGAAGCACTACCGGTGCGCCCAATTCATTGATGGTGTTGCGCACGTATGGAGAATCCTCAGAGACAAGGGAAGCGATAACGCCATCGATTCGGCGACGCTTAAAGAGTGCAAAATTCTCTTTCTCGGCATCTAAATCGCCATGTGAGTTAATTAAGATTATGGAGTAGCCAGCTTTACGTAATTCGTGTTCGGCGCTCTGTGCAACAATTGAAAAGAGGGGATTGGTGATATCTCGGATCATGAATCCAATGGTCTTGGTAGCTCCTTTGCGCAGTGATTGCGCCAAGTGATCTGGTTCGTAACCAAGCTCGGCAACTGCCGCCACGACTTTCGCGCGCATTTTCTCTGAGACATCGCGATGGCCCGAGAGAACTCTAGAAACACTGGAAATTGCGACGTCAGCTTTAGCTGCAACATCATGAATCGTGATTCGATTCTTTCCCATGGTCAGTCAGGGTAGTCCTGGCAAGCGTGAATGAGAATGGAAACTGGAAATTTTTCCCAGAAAAGATTTCCGGGGTAAATATTGACAAAGACAGATTCCTGCTTAGACTTAGGAATCGTTTCCAGTTTATAACCCCAGGAGGTGCCACGTGGACTTAACCATCACTCGCGTAGAAACTGAGTCAGTTCGCGTTCCCTTAGAGCGGGTCTACAAGGGAAGTCACTACAAGATGACTCACCGCTCAACAACCATCACGCGTATCTTCACTAAATCTGGCCTCGTCGGTGAAGCTTATGCGGGCGATGAAGATGCCGGATTACTTGAAATCGACAACATTATTCATGAAGAGCTTGCACCATTGATTTTAGGTAAAGATGCTTTTGAAATTGAGAAGCTATGGGAGCTCTGCCGCCCAGCAACATGGGACATCCTTCGTGATCGTCGCCTGGGGCTAGTGGCAACGGCGTCTATTGATGTGACTTTGTGGGATCTACTGGGCAAGGCATATAACGCCCCACTCTGGAAGCTATGGGGTGGCTATCGCTCCAAGATTCCGGTCATCACAATTGGCGGCTACTACGGAAGTGATTTAACAATCCAAGAAGAAGTTGAATATCTGCTCAAAGAAGAATTTGCAGGCATGAAATTTAAGATTGGTGGACTTGAGCCAGAAGAGGATGCCAAGCGCTTTAAGGAAGCTCGACGTGTGGGCGGGGATAAATTCCGCATCGCAGTAGATGCCAACCAGGGTTACACAGTTCCGCAAGCAATCAAATTCTCACACCTGGTCGCTGACGATAATCTCTTGTGGTTTGAAGAGCCATGCATTTGGCAGAACGATAAGAAAGCGATGCGCGATGTTCGCTATGTTGGCAACGTCGCTGTTACCGCAGGACAGACTGAGTTTTCGGCAGCAGGCTGCCGCGATCTTATGGAGACAGGATCTATCGACTACTGCAACTTTGATTCATCATGGTCTGGTGGTCCAACTGAATGGCGCCGGGCAGCGGCAATAGCAACTGTCTATGACGTGAAGATGGCACACCATGAGGAACCCCAAGTTGCTTCACATCTACTTGCATCCATTCCTCACGGTACCTACCTTGAGTTCTTCCACCCAATGCGCGATCCCATCTGGCATAACATGATTGCGAATCGTCCAAAACTCAAAGATGGTTATATGCAGCTCAATGACACCCCAGGACTTGGTTGGGAACTCGATCGCGATTACATCAAGAAGTACAAAATTGCCGAAAGAGTAACGGAAGCAAAATAGTTTCTTAAGATGCACCAATAAGGGAGCTCGAAATGTTCACTTACTCAATCAAGGATCGCGAGATTGATGTTGTTGGCGCACTTGGTTTTGAAGAAGATCGTCAAGGATGGGTAATACCCCGCCGCTTACCAGATTGGACAATCAACCAATTTGCCGATGGAGCGATAGATCGTTTTTCTAAGTTCCCTTCTGGAGTGCGCCTGCGATTTAGAACATCGGCAGATCGCATAACCCTCAAGGTGCGAGTTTCAAGACTGGTAATCACAGGAATTGCGGAGCAGAAGCGCCCCGCCGCATTTGATCTATTAATTGATGGGCAAGAGAGTCAAACTCAGGAGGCAGTCAATGGCAACATTCTGCGCCTCACCGCCACCGCTCCATCTGAATTTACTGAGACGCTCGAAGTAGGCGACATAGATAATCTTGAATTCTCAGACCTCGGCAACGATTCAAAGGTTATCGAAATTTGGTTGCCGACATCTGCGATTGTTGAAATTGCTGAGGTTGCTGCATCAAGTGAAATTACACCTGCACCTGTTGACTCTCGAAAGCGCTGGCTGCATTACGGAAGTTCAATCAGTCAATGTATTGAAGCCAATCGTCCAATGGATGCATGGGCACTGCGAGCAGCACAACTTCTTAATCTCAATATTACAAATTTTGGTCTCGCAGGACAATGTCAGCTTGATGGATTTGTCGCACGATCAATGGCAGCTCTTCCAGCAGATCTGATAACACTAAAACTCGGAATCAATATCGTTAATGCAGATTCGATGAGAGAGCGCGCATTTATCCCGGCTGCTCACAATTTTTTAGATATTTTGCGAGAGAGCGCTCCGCAAACTCCAATCATCATAATCTCTTCAATCTGGTGTCCCTTCCACGAAGAGATTCCTGGTCCAACAATGATTGATGGACCCACTCTCTTTGGTATAGAGCGGCCAGCTGAATTTGCAGCGGGCGCGTTAACGTTGCAACGAACTCGTGAAATATTAAAGGATGTCGTTGCAAAACGATCTGATTCGAATCTTCACTTTATGGATGGCTTGACTCTCTTTGGGGCCAGCGACGAAGGTAATTTGCCCGATAAACTTCATCCAAATAGTGCCGGCTATCGACTCATGGGCGAGCGTTTTGCCAAGGCTCAGAGAGCTTTTATTGAATCGCTATAGCGCCCGCTTGTCCTCATGCGCTCGGTTGGGAAGTCGACTGTGATTACATCAAGAAGTACCGGATTGCCGAAGGGGTTTCAGAGCTAAAGTAAGTACGCCCCTCACCAGATAAATTCGCTTAAGTCAGGCTACAGCCCTGGGTATGTGCTGCTGTTCAAAAAGCCTGGGTATTTCAACGCGTTGTTCAATTTATAACATAAGTTTATCTTGAGTTTAATCCGAGTTTTCTATTGACACACTCCACGCGTCAGGAAAGGATTCCAGTTAAGGCAACAAGTGCTTATGGGGAATTCGAGACGGGCTCCTCATCAAAAACAATGATTAGAGAAAGGTAACAATCCAGTATGAAGATCACTTCTAAGAAAGTGCTTCTTGGAGTTGTAGCAGCAATCGCTACAGCAACAATGCTTGGCACAAGCGTTATGCCTGCAACTGCTGCGGATGTAGATTTCCGTAAGGCACAACCAGGTTACGGTAAAGGAATCACAATCGGTTACATCGGACTTGATGATGCAATTGGTTTCGGTAAGGATGTCGGCGATTCAGTTCGTCGCGAGGCAAAAGCAGCTGGAGCAACTCTCGTTTATTGCGACGGAAAGCTCTCTGCTGCAACTGCACTTGCTTGCGCAAAGACATTCAAGCTTAAGAAAGTACAGGGATACCTGAACTTCAACGCTGTATCTGATGCAGCTGCTGCTATCTGTAAGGCTGGACCAAATGTTCCTGTTATCTCAATTGATATCGAACAAGATCCATGCCAGTCAGCTTTCATGGGTGCAAATAACTCAAAGGCTGGATTCGTTTCAGGTGAAGCACTAGGTAACTTCTTTAAGACCAAGTTCAATTGCGAATTCGATGCTTGGATCTCACTTGAAGATTTCGGTGTCGGACTTGTTAACGAAGCTCGTATGGGCGGATACCGTTCCGGATTCGAAAGTGTTTGTGGAGCAGGAGTTATCGCACCTAAGCTAAAGAAACTTGATGCCGGTCGCCTTGATCTCGCACTCGAGAAGAGCAAGGATGCACTCACAACACTTCCAGGCAAAAATAAGGTCATCTTTGTTGCGATCAACGACGAAGGAATCCAGGGAGCATTCTCAGCTGCTAAGGCTGTTGGACGCGAAAAGGATATCTACGGAGCAGGTCAGGGTGCATCAGCTTCAGCATGGTGCGATATCAAGACCAATCCAAACTGGATCGGAAGTACTGCTTACTACCCAGAGCGTTACGGTGAGATCGGTGTTCCTTACCTTCTTGACCTAATCAAGGGAAAGAAAGTTCCATTCCAGCTCAAGATTAAGCACAAGTCAATCAACGCAGGAAATATTGATGCAAACTTTAAGGTCCCAGCTTGTAAGTAAGCGCCTTAAAGTTGATCTACTTGCAATGAATGCACATCACGCGAAAGCGCGGTGTAAATAAATAACTAGTGAAAGAACGGTCAGAGTTAATGGGAAAAGATTTGGTACAGCTGAGGAATATCCACAAGTCCTATAGTGGCGTGGAAGTTCTACACGGTGTAGATCTTGCTCTAGCTTCAGGAGAGGTGCTCGCACTTCTTGGTGAAAATGGCGCAGGAAAATCAACTCTCGTAAAGATTCTGGCTGGAGATATCCCACCTACGAGTGGAACTATCTCAATTGACGGTACTGAGTTGGCGCGTCTTGATGTATATCAAGCGCGCCAACTTGGAATCCGCATGATTTTCCAAGAGCTCAACGATGCACCGACTCTGACTGTTGCTGAGAATATTTTTCTTGGCCAGCTGCCCCGTTCTGGTGGCTTCATCTCTTGGTCGGAGATGGAGAAGAAGGCGCAAGAGATTCTTGATCGCCTGCAAGTGAAGATTCCAGTTGATGCTATCGCTGGATCACTGCGCGTTGGTGAACGCCAACTATTAGAAATCGCTCGTGCTCTTACTCAAAATGCCAAGGTGCTCGTTCTTGATGAGCCAACTGCCGCACTTTCAAGTGTTGAGGTAGATCGTCTCTTTACTGTTATGGATCAACTCAAAGCACAGGGCGTGGGAATGATTTACATTACTCACCGCCTTGATGAAGTAGCGCGTGTGGCTGACCGCGTTCAAGTTCTCCGTGACGGAACTTCAGTTCTTACAGTTAAAAACTCTGAGATTGACCGTACTGCGCTCGTGACTGCGATGCTTGGAAGGGCGGCGGAGAAGAATGCCCGCCCAGAAGCTGTTCACACAAGTAAGCCAGCTCTCAAGCTCAATAAACTTTCTAGTCGTTTAGATTATTCAGATGTCTCACTACATGTAAATGAAGGTGAAGTTGTCGCCCTCTTCGGAAAAATCGGTTCTGGTACCGCAGAAATCCTGGAAAGTGTCTTTAGTCTGCGCCCAGTTACGGGAGGAAACATTGAAATCTTTGGTGAAAAGTTCTCTCCTAAATCTCCGGCAGCATCTGCAGAATTTGGTATCGGATATTTACCGGCCGACCGCCAGCGCCTGGGTTCATTTGGCATCCGTTCTGTTGCCGAAAACCTTGCCGTCACATGCTGGAAGAAGATGTCGAATCTTGGATTTGTAAATCAGCGAAAAGAGTTCCAGGCCTTCGAGCGCTGGGCAGAGGCGCTGCGAATTAGCTCACGAAGTGGCGCTACGCAAGAGATCGCAACTCTTTCAGGTGGAAACCAACAGAAAGTTCTATTGGCCCGATGGTTTGAGGCCAATGTCCGAGTTCTGCTTCTTGTTGAGCCAACTCGAGGGGTCGATGTTGGTGCCCGCCGAGATATTTATGAAATCATCCGCCGCCAAGCAAGAGAGAGCAATATGGCCGTGCTCGTCGCTACTTCAGATTATGAAGAAGTTGTATTGCTAGCAGACCGCGCCCTGGTAATGGCGCGAGGAAAAATTGTCAAAGAGCTCACCGGAGATTCCGTTGATGCACAATCTTTAGTCTCAGCATCTAGTTAGGGGTATGGAAAATGAGTAAGTCAACAAACGCAGTGGCAGCAGATGGGGCAACAAAAACTAAGGGATTCTCAATTCCTCAAACCGCCCCGCTCATTGTCTTCCTCTTGGCGATGGTGGTCTTTTTCTCTATCGCGAGTGAGTACTTCTTAGATATTGAAAACTTTAAGAACATCTTGGTTGCACTTGCCGTTACCGGAATGGTCTGTGTTCCTGGTACATTCCTCATGATTGCTGGCCATGTTGATCTCTCTGTTGGTTCTGCCGCTGCTGTATCAGGAATGCTTCTTGCGCAGACTGTTAACAGTAAAGGTATTGCATTTGGGCTTGCCTGCTGCCTCATATTTGGTCTCGTGCTCGGTATTATTAACGGCATCTTCGTCACAATTGTCGGCGTAAACTCATTGATTACAACTCTTGGTGGCTTAGCAACGCTCTATGGTGTTGCTCTCCTTGCCGGAAACGGCCAGACAGTAATGATGTTTGGTTTCGAATGGTTAGGTACAGCGCAGCCATTTAGCATTCCGCTTCCGATTATTATCTTTGCAATTCTGGCTGTTATCGGAGTCATCACTCTGAGACGCACCTCTTATGGTCGCTCGCTCTATGCAATTGGCGCCAACCCTAATGCGGCTCGTGTCGTGGGTATCCGATCCAATCGAATCCTCTTTATTACCTTCGTACTTTCAAGTGTCGCCGCAGCTCTTGCTGGCGCGGTACTTGCCTCACAGCTCTCAGCGGGAGATCCAAACGCTGCAAAGGGTCTAGAACTTGAAGTTGTCACTGCAATTGTTCTCGGTGGCGCAAGTCTTGCCGGTGGTCGCGGAACACTCCTAGGAACAGTCCTAGGCCTGGTCGTTATTCAGGTACTCAATAACGGCCTCATCCTGCTCGATGTTCCATCTTTCTGGCAAAGAATCGCACAAGGTATCCTGCTTATTGCAGCTGTATCCTTTGACCAGATTCGTCAGAAAATCGTCGCTCAGAAGGGTTAGTAATGACTCTTAATCCCACGCCACCGGCGCGGTTGGTTCCTGCACGACGTCCACAGAAAGCGATCAAGGTTGGTTTAGTTGCCGGAGGTCTCGGCACATATTGGCCGCAATTTCCGCATCTCTTGCCCCAACTACAAGCATCAGCAAAGTATGTCTCAGAGCGAATTGGGGCGATGGATGTTGAACTAGTTGATGCTGGATTTATCTCTGATCCACAAGAAGGTGCAGTAGCTGCTGAGAAGTTACGTGCTGCAGGCTGTGACATGATCGTAATGTTCTTAACCACCTACATGACATCATCCATGGTGATTCCTATTGCGCAGCGTTCGAATTCGCCTGTGCTGGTAATAAACTTGCAACCATCCGAACAGATGGATCACGCAAATTTCGATACCGGTGATTGGCTTGCATACTGTGGAGCGTGCCCACTGCCAGAGGTAGCTAACGCATTTGAGCGGGCCGGGGTTCCATTCCGTTCAGTTTCAGGATTCCTACGCGAAGAACGCGCATGGACAAAGATTCATAGTTGGATTCAAGCTGCTGGAATTCGCGCAATGCTTCGTAACTCACGTCATGGAATTATGGGCCACCTTTACCCTGGAATGTTAGATGTATCCACAGATATGACTATGGTGACTACACACTTTGGTGGCCATATGGAAGTGCTCGAATTTGATGACCTGCGCGTGCGTGTTGAGAAGGCAACTGCAAAAGAAATTGATGCAGTACTTGATGAAACGCGGTCAATCTTTGATCTAGATGAAACAGTCAACGATGATGATTTACGCTGGGCGGGACAAGTAGCAGTTGGACTTCGCCACCTCATCGATGATTTCGATATTTCAAGTCTTGCTTACTACCACCGTGGCCTCGATGGCGAAATTCACGAGCGCCTTGGTGCTGGAATGATTCTTGGTTGTTCACTTCTGACTGCAGAAGGTGTTCCTGCAGTGGGTGAGTACGAATTGCGCACATCTATTGGAATGTTAATGTTTGATCGAATTGGTGCAGGTGGATCTTTCACTGAGTTCCAGGGACTTAACTTTAATTCTGGAGTTGTCGAAATGGGTCACGATGGCCCTGCTCACCTATCAATTACCAACGACCGACCAATTCTTCGCGGCCTTGGTGTTTTCCACGGTAAGCGTGGTTATGGAGTATCTGTTGAAATCGGTGTGAAACATGGACCGGTCACTACCTTTGGCGTTAATCAGCGCAAGAACGGAAGCTATCAATTCGTTGCATCCGAAGGAGTAGTTGTTGATGGCCCGCGGCTACTTCTTGGAAATACAACATCACTGATCGATTTTGGAATGAATCCGGGTGAATGGTGTGATGCGTGGAGCGCTACAGGAGTGCCTCACCACTGGGCGCTAGGAACCGGTCACCGCGTGGCAGAACTGCGTTCTATTGCAGAACTTCTCGATATTGAGATGGTTGTCATCTAAAAAATCCTTAGATTATAAGAATCAAAGAGATTTATTAGACTTTCTTTCCTTTACTGCTATTTGCTTTCGCCTTCTTCTCCGAAACGCTATGAAAAGTAGTCGGAATTAATATAGTTCTCGGAGCCTCCCCGCGGATTAACTCCAGAATTAGTTCAGCAGCATATTTACCGATTAACTCAGGATTTCTGTAAACAGAAGAAATAGCTGGATTTAACAGGTCAAATAAGGGCCATTCGTCCAAGGCAATGATGGTGACGTCCTTCTCTGGCACCTTGCCAATCTCTTTAAGAGCATGCAACGTTCCACCAGAAGCGCCAATGCCACCAGTTAAAATAGCTGTGGGTGGCTTTGGAAGCTTAAATAATTTTAAGGTCTCTTCTTTGGCATATTTTTCAGTAAAGTCCTTAAGTCGGATTAGTTCAGGAAAAATTTTCTCGTCGGCATCTTTATACGCGGCCCTAAAACCTTCTAAGCGGTTTTTTGTCACATACATATCTTTTGGCCCTGAGATAAAGGCAATGCGTGTGTGGCCCTGAGAAAGTAGATGCGCAACTGCCTTCTTAACGCCCAATGCGTGGTCGCTGAGTACGGCGCTACTTGTGACTCCTGGCAGCTTACGATCTAGGAGAACAGTCGGTGCACCAAAGAATTCGAGATCTTCTTTTACGCTTTCAGATGTTTCCGAAACCAGCGATGCGATGACGCCATCCACGCGCCTGCTCTTTAAAATAGCGAAGTTCAATTTTTCGGTATCTTCGGTGCCAGATGAATTGATAAGAATCATGGAGTAATGAGATTTACGTAGCTCTGCTTCACAACTTTGAGCGATGGTTGAGAAAAATGGATTCATGATGTCTCGGATCATGAATCCGATTGTGTGTGTTGTTCCACGACGCAAAGATTGCGCTAGATGGTCAGGTCTGTACCCAAGATTATTTACCGCCTTCTCAACCCTTATTTTCATTGTTTCCGAAACCGATTTATGTCCGGAGAGAACACGAGAAACACTCGAGATAGCCACGCCCGCTTGGGCAGCAACATCCTCGATTCGGACCCGGGCTACTTTTTTAGATTTCAAAACTTTGCCTTTCGCGGGGCTATCTTCTCTGCATTGTGCGGAGTTAAAAAACAGAAAACGCGTTCACCGCAGTATAGGAGAATTCCCTAGTTAACTATAAATTGACGGAGTTAATTCTTGTCAATCCTGTATTTTGCAATGAAGTCCTCGTCTAGCTCCCAGCCAAATCCAGGCTCCTCTGAGAGTAGGAAGTTGCCGTTATCGAGCGGCTTCTTATTTGCAAGCATCTCCCAGAAAATAGGATCTCTGGTTGGAGAGAAGCATTCTGTGTAAGTTCCGTGAGGGACCGATGCCAATAAATGCGATGACACTTGAGCCTCTTCATGGTGGCCTAATTGCACATCAAATGTTGCAGCAAGAGCAGCAACGCGACGCCATTCAGTCGGGCCTCCGCCCCAAGATGCGTCGTAGTTACATACATCGATTGCATCATTGACCATTAACTCACGCATACCAAGTTTTGTGAATTCACTTTGTCCAGCAGCGACATTTACATTTCCACGAGTACGAATGTCGCGAAGCCCGCGCCAATCTGAATGCCAACGAGTTGGCTCTTCAAACCAACGCAACTCAATAGAATCCTCTATGCATGCTAAAAATGCGAGGGCTTCAGGGACGGTATAACCCTGATTGGCATCGACGACGAATAGAAAATTATCACCAACTATCTTCCTAGCTAGTTTTAATCTGGCGGCATCTTCCTCAGGAGGTTTTGCGCCAATCTTAAACTTCATGCCGACAGTGCCAGTTTCTTCCTTGAAAAATTTAAGTTCGCGCTCTAAGTCAGCTTCACTGGATCCGTAATAGCCACCAATTCCAATCATTGGAATCCGATCTCGGAATCCACCCCATAGGCGCCATAAAGGTTGGTTAACACGCTTTCCAAATGCATCCCAGAGCGCACTATCGATACAAGCAATAGATTGCATAGGAATTGCGCGATCGCGCAATTGATCAAAAGTAACGGGAAGCATCGCATGCCACACTTTTTCAATCTGGCGCGAGTCCATGCCGGTAATTGCAGGAGCTATCTCGTCATGAATAATTCCTAAGACTTCGTGTTGTTCTTCATCCGTGTCGGCATTGTAACTCTGGCCAACTATTCCATCAGAAGTCGTAATTCTGGTGATGATTGTGCAGCGGTTTCGCATCTTGTAGTACGAACCTTTATAGAGGTGCTTAAGAGGTACCTTTATCGGAATCGTCTCGATTTTTTCTATAATTGGCACTTGTTCTCCCTTAATTAGTTTCGCAGGTGAAAATAATGTCGCCTGTTTTTATTGCGTCGTTCTCCTTAAATAGGAGTTCAGTAATTTTCCCGCTCACTGGTGAGGGAACCTCGACTGAAGCTTTATCAGTTTCTACCTCAAGAACCATCTCGCCAACTTCAACCTGGTCACCGACAGATTTCTTCCAGTTTAGAAGGTAAACCTCATCCACCGTGTCACCAAGTCTTGGGAGTTTGACGCCAGTCTTCATTTTTTACTCTTCCCATCGGTATAAATATTTTGGAACATCGAAGCCAAAGTAGGATTTGGCGCGCTCTTGCACACCTCAACAACACCCTGGATTACTTTTAGTGTCTCCTCTTTAATTTTAGTAATTTGAGCAGCATCAATTAACTTCTCTTTGACTAATTTTTCTTCAGTCAACTTGATTGGATCGCGTGCTTGCCATTTTTCTAACTCTCCTTCTGGCCGATAGAGCGCTAAGTCAGCTCTAGAGTGGCCAGAGAATCGGTAAGTCTTTGCTTCGATAAAAGTTGGACCCTTACCGCTTCTTGCATGATCCACAGCCTTTTGAATACCTTCTTGAACGGCAGCAATATCCATGCCATCAATTGCGTAGTGAGGCATGCGATAGCTCTCACCTCTGTGGTGCAAATCTTCCAGCGGGGTTGTGATGTCGATACGGCTGTATTCGCCGTAAACATTGTTGTCACAGATGAAAACAATAGGTAAGTTCCAGATAGCCGCTAAATTGAGGGTTTCATGGAAAGCTCCAATATTTGTGGCCCCATCACCAAAAACAGCAACTGCTACATCATCTGTTCCACGAGTTTGGAATGAGAGCGCGGCTCCTGCAGCAACTGGCATGCCGCCACCAATGATTGCCGATGTAGGAAGAAGTCCCAATTCCATGTTGCTCAAGTGCATAGAGCCTCCTACGCCACCACAACATCCAATTGTCTTACCCATGATTTCACCCAAAACTGCTTCTGGGCTAAGTCCAAGAGCGAGTGCTATTCCGTGACCACGATAGGTTGCTGAGACAATATCGGTAGGTCGGAGTACTGATGCCATGCCAACTGCAAGTGCTTCTTGGCCGATACACAAATGCGTTGTTCCTCT
>Ga0214921_10007433_pt1 | contig 14610 bp, 19 predicted proteins | sample LL1505_MetaG_FD_177992 | JGI IMG/M metagenome (GOLD analysis project Ga0214921, IMG submission 177992) | Freshwater microbial communities from Lake Lanier, Atlanta, Georgia, United States - LL-1505 | ecosystem: Environmental > Aquatic > Freshwater > Lake | place: USA: Georgia | collected... | reverse complement strand
ATCACGAAACTCAATGCTATTAAGGGCAGTGCTAAATATACTATTTGGTGCATTGCTTCTAATTCTGCCTGGCCTAACGCTCTGGATTCTGGCAATTGCCTTTGCAGTAAACCTACTAATAATGGGCATATATATGGTTTTTGAACCAACAATTGATAAAACCAACAAGCATGCTTTTTTGACTGCTTTTATTGGCCTTGCTAGTGTTGGTGCAGGAATTTACCTACTTGCCCGCCCGCTCGCAAGCATAGCCGTGCTGACTGTATTCTTTGCATTATGGGCACTGCTCTTTGGCTTTATTGACCTAATGCTTGGATTTACACTAACTGATATGAAAAATTCCCAAAGCTGGCTATTTTATGTGGCTGGTGCGATTTCTATAGTATTTGCTATATTTTTACTATTTAACCCTGTCGAAGGAAGCCTTGCTGTTGTCTGGGCAATTGGACTTTACTCCTTGGCTGTAGGTATAATTACCGGATACAACGCAATTGTGCATACAGGCAATAATAAGAAAAGCTCTAAAAAACCAGCTAAGAAGAAAGGCAAGAAATAATGGACGAAGTAGCAAAAAGCACAAAAAAGGAATCAATAGAATTTGCAAATTATATTTCAGGGATCTTTGCCTGGATGTTTGCAGGCCTAACAATTAGTGGACTGGTTGGTTATTTAATCGCCGCAAGTGGCGATAGTGTAAAAGCCATATTCTACAATCCAATTGCACTAATCTTATTAATTATTCTTCAGCTAGGACTGGTAATCTACCTAAGCGCCAGAATTACCAAGCTATCGACCAATGTTGCCCGTGGACTGTTTTTGGCCTATGCCGCCACAGTTGGGGTTACATTCTCTATAATATTTCTGACCTACACCTCTACTTCGATTATGCGTGTGTTCTTTATAACCGCTGCAATGTTTTTTACAATGGCACTTATTGGCTACACCACCAAAAAAGATTTGAGCAAATTAGGAATGTTGCTGCTCATGGGTCTAATCGGAATAATCATAGCTAGTTTAGTAAATATATTCTTAGGCTCAGACAGCTTGCAGCTAATAATATCTTATATTGGAGTTGTTATATTCCTTGGACTAACCGCCTATGACATTCAAAAGATAAAGAAGCTTCACGCTACGTTTGGAGATGCAGGAAATATTGCAGTACTAGGAGCGCTAAGCCTTTACCTAGACTTCTTAAACCTTTTCCTATTCTTGCTTAGAATATTTGGTGCAGGAAGAGACTAAAAAAGACCCATACCTTTCGGTATAGGCCCTAAACAATTAAAATAATTAGAAGTTCTTCTTGTAAGTTCCTCGGGTTTTTTGCTTGTTAATTTGAAATGCCTTTGCGGCAATAACGGACACTACAGCCACTGCGGCCCACTTCAGGTACTTCTTCACATTTCACCTCTGGCTTTTAGAAGATGTTAGGATATTAGCATGTATGGTTTGCAAAACAAACCAAAAGCATTACAATTAAATTATAAATAAGGAGGTGTGAATGGAACTCGCAGTTTTACCGTCGAGGAATACAATATTATTAAGATCTTTAGCAAATATGCTACTAGGTGCTATTTTGCTGATTTGGCCTGGACTTACTCTGTATATCTTGGTTCTAATCTTTGCAATTAACATACTTATAATTGGGCTTGCTACATTGTTTGAGCCAGCTTTTGATAAATCAAATAAAAGCTCCGTTTTAACAGTAATCCTAGGGCTACTTGGAGTAGCAGCAGGTATATTCTTGCTAGTTAGGCCGGGTATCACCGCAAGCATCATCGCAATATTGATTGCTATTTGGGCTATCATATTTGGTATTTCGGACATCTATGTAGGATTCGCCGCCAAGATCGAAGATGGAGCAAGAATTCTATTTGTACTGATGGGTATGATTGCGCTACTATTTGGCGTTTACGTACTTAGCAGTCCTCTAGAAGGAATCTTGAGCCTGATTTGGGCAATTGGCTTCTATGCCATCATAGTTGGTGTAATTATGGGTATAGTAGGACTATTCTTCTACCCAAAAGTTAAGAAGTAAGACTATGGAAGCTAAAACACAGACAAAGACACACACTGGCTGGAACAGAGTGCTACTCGTAATATTAACCATAGCGTTAATATTCGGTAGCATCCTGACAGTATTTAGAAACAACTTTGCAACAGGCGCAAAAGCCTACTTATTCCTTAAGGAATCTGCAGCAATTGAAAACATTACAGAGCTCACCAAGGTAGAGCTTCGAAGCAATTTACCTGAAAGCATTAAGAGCAATTTCTTAAAGACAGCTTTAGTAAATAAGGTTATAGACATAGTCGTAACTCCAGAAAACGTATCTAAAATCGCCGAGCCTGGATTGGTTAATTTATACAAGCTCAGCAACAAGGCTGCTGACCTTGCAACTAAAAAAATTGAATTTGATACTACTACTTTCAAATCAGAAGCAGAACAGTACCTACCAAAGCTAGGTCTATCTGAGTCACTAACTACAACGACTTTGGACTTTATTAAATCAGTTCCAAACAACATAATTATCGTAAATGTAGAAAAACAACCCAACTCCCCTATAGCCATTTTTCTTAAAATCAGAAATGCCTACAGAGGAATTAACACTGCAACCAATACTCTATGGATAATTTCATTGCTTAGTATTATTGGTGTAATAATTATCAACCGAAAGAGCCTAAGTAAAATCCTAAGCTCCATATACTGGTCGCTGGGTATCGCTGGAGTGTTTGTGCTTATTGCAAGCTACATAGTTCCACCTATAGCCAATTCTTTCTTGCCATCGACAGGAAATGCATCTGAGAGCACTGCGATTGGCAATTTAGTAGACGGAATAATTAATAACTACTTCGGCCTAGTTCGTGGGTTCGCTTATCTATACATCATAGTAGCTGCATTAGCATTACTGATTCACTTCCTCATCAACTCCGATAAAGTCAAAGAAACCTACAAAAGCGTATCTCAAAGTATCTCTAAAAAAATTAAGTCTAAGAAATAATTTATAGCCCTAGCCTAGAGAACTGGGGAACATAAAGATTTAGATTGTCTAAGAATGGCTCTATGCTCTGAATGAAATTATTATCTGCTTCTGTACTAAAGGTAGTTCCATCTTTTAGAGTAACTTGGAATGAATACTTTTTTCCTCCTAACAGATCATTTTCACTATCCTTTTGATTGGCGATAATCTTATCTATTACCCCATAGGTACTTATATCTTGCTGTATTTGCTCAAACTTCCCAGCTTGAACACTACATGGATCAGTAGTGGTTTGCTTTGAAACAGTCTTTACAGTAGTAAATGTACAGCTATCTTTGGTAATTAATATGGATTGAGTCTGCTGAAACTCTGGAGACACTGGACCGCTATTAACCGACACTTTTACTGACTTTACCTTGTTAGAATAAGTCTTCTGGACATAGATAAATATTCCTACTAGTACAAAAACAAATGATACGATTGCAAAAATTGCATATTGAACTGTGTTATTTTTATTATTCATAGCTCTCCTTTTTATTAATGATATCATTATTACGCTTGTGCAAAAATATTCTCACGACTATTATAGGTAAAAGGAGAAAAAATGAAGAAGAATAATTATCTAACAATTGGCCTGGCACTAATATTTTTAATGATTGCACTGATGGTGCTGGTAGATTTACTGGGAATGCTGAGCTCTTATAACTTCTTGGGTCAGTACTGGCCAGTTATACTAATTTTTATAGGTCTATTCGCTTTCTCTGGAAGCTCATCAAAAAATAATGGCTTTTCTTTTGGCTTAATTATCCTTGGCATATTGATGCTTTTAAATAGAATGGGAGCTTTTCAGACGCAAGCAGGCAAAACCTTACTGGTAATACTTCTTGGACTTAGTGGACTAGCAATACTGCTATTTGCTGTTAGCAAAACTCCAGCAGAGCCAAAATCGAAAGACCGCTAATTATATCTTGATAATAGGCTGCCGAACTATGGTCTTAAGCCTGCCAGATTTGTTTCTAGTAGGATCGCTTAGATATATTTCATGAAGACGTGCAGAAGGCTTGTAGCCCCTTCTTTTGATAGACTTGTTTAATACCTCAACGTCCTTAGATGTAGTTGAATAAGCCCCAATGTGCATAATCTGTGCGCTTTTCTTTTCCTGAAGAGAAGAAATGTGCAGATCAGAATATCTATCGTTGGGCTTATGTTCTTGAGCTTTAGCTATCGCCATGTTTACTACCTTTTGAGTTACAAATCCGGGCACAACCAAGAACACTTCCCAGGCCAAGTTTTCTCTATTTGTTGCATCGTAGGGCTGGCCATTATTTGTACTCCAAAGCGCCTCTAGTGGTGATATTCTAAAATCAGCAAATCCATCTATTTGAATTCCATTGCGTGGCATATACATAATTGCATGAGTCACGGAATAGAGAGCATCTACTGACTCCTTGAACCTCGGGCCCTCAGGACTACCTTCGCCACTTATGGCCAATATTCTCAATAGTGGCACATCTATAACCTCTACTGACCCCTGTTTTGCTTTGTAGAGTTTTGGATAAATCTCAGTAATATCAAACTTTTCTGATTCCATTAACTCTATTTTATCAGTATTTTAAGTTATTTATTATTTTGCGTACTTGTTTAGATTGGATTGGAAGTAATAAATTGGCAGTAAGCTAGCCACTAGAACAGCCAGAGAATACACTAATCTCGAAGGAGTTATTAATCCGCCCACATTGTTTGGTCCAAAAACCAAAAATACAGTTATGCCTGCAATAAACGTAAGAACCACAGGCGCCAAAAAGGCAGTCCATCGGTTTACATTTTCTTTTGTCACTTTCTCTATTGCTTTAGCAAATCTCCAGTACCACCAGATATTAATAATTGGCACAAAGAACCAAAGAAAGAATGGTACTTTAACCGTTTTGCCATTTATAACATTCATCTCAGTTTTGGTAATAAAATACCAATAAATCTGGTAGATACCCAAGGTAATTATTGTTAGTAGTGTAATTCCTATTAGTGATCGATGTTTTAATCTCATTTTTTCCTCCTTATTAAATTAATTCTATTCCCATATTACGTTTTTTCAAATACTGCTGGTGGTATTCTTCAGCTCTGTAAAAATCCTTGGCAGGCTCTAACTTTGTTGCGATTGGTCTTGAGTACTTTTTAGATTTATCTAGTTTGTCTATTTTTTCTTCGGCGAGCTTCTTTTGATTTTCGTCATGGTAAAAAATAGCACTACGATAGTTTTCGCCAACATCTGGCCCCTGGCGATTAACTTGTGTAGGATCGTGAATTTCAAAAAATTTATCTAGAAGCTCCGTATAACTTATGGATTCAGGGTCATAATCGACCTGTAAGGTTTCGGCGTGGCCAGTTTTGAGGCCACAAACTTGCTCATAAGTGGGATTAGGCACATAGCCACCCTCATAACCAACTCTTGTATCGATAACGCCTTTTAGCTTTCTAAACATCTCCTCTGGCTTCCAAAAGCACCCAGCAGCAAAATCTGCTTGTTCAATATTTTTAGATTTTTTGTTCATTTATTTGTCCCCTCTTTTTTGAATAATATTTTTACCATGGCGTTGTGGCATATGAATCCTTTATAACCTCCCACACCTTAATATCTGAACCACTCTCATTACCATATCCGTCTTTAGCTGTGCCAACAATTACTTCGGCTACTTTGGCAGGTGGCATACCATGGTAGTCGGTCATTTCAGTAGAAGTCATAGTCGGACTTACTGTGTATATTTTTAATCCAGGCTCCTCTATAGCTAAAACCTCCGTAAAGCCCTTTACTCCATGCTTGGTTGCGCAGTACACACTCAAATCCTTTACTGGGTGAGAGCCTGCGCCACTGGCCAGATTAATGATTGTATCTTTTACAAGGGGTAGGGCCTGTTTTGTCATTTTAATAAGGCCCGTTAGGTTAGTGGCTATTTGCTGATCAATATCGTCATCGGTTTGCGATTCAAATTTCTTCCATCTTATGACGCCGGCATTATTAACTAGTATATCTATCCCGCCAAATTTCAATGCCAAAGTTTTAATTAAGGATTTTATGCTCTCATTGCTTTTTACGTCCAAGTGCATGACCTCTACCGATTTGGCACCCAGTTCTAGACATTTCTCAGAAACCTTCTTGGCTTCACTCACTTCTTCTAGAAATGTAATTACAACGTTACATCCTTCCTTGGCGAAAGCCATTGCAGTCTCGGCTCCAATCCCCCTGCTGGACCCAGTTATTAAGACAGTCTTGCCATTTAGTTTTTGCATATTACCATTATAAAGCATTACAATAATAAATATGAGAAAAGCAAACCTTAAGAAAAAGCTCGATCCTATGAGCTATAATGTAACCCAAGAAAAAGGCACTGAACCGGCCTTTACTGGAAAGTATTGGAATACTTTCGATGATGGAAGCTACCACTGCAAAGTGTGCGGGCAAAAGTTATTCGATAGCAATACTAAATTCGACAGCGGCACTGGTTGGCCTAGCTTTGATAAGGCCATACCTGGTTCGGTGGAGTTCCACGACGATGACCGCTACGGCATGCACCGTATCGAAGTCAGTTGCAGTAAATGCGGAGCGCACCTAGGACATATGTTTGAGGTGGGCAACCAGACCAAAACTGGCCAAGATTATTGCATAAATTCTTGCGCAATCGAATTAAAAGATAAGGAGAATAAAAAATGAGCAATATTAAGGCTATATTTTTGAATTGTACGCTAAAAAAGTCCCCTGCCAAATCAAATACAGATGCACTAATAAATAAAGCTGTTGAAGAGTACAAGAAACTAGGAATAGAAAGCACTGTTATAAGAGTTGTAGACCACAATGTAGCCACGGGAGTAAGTTCCGATGAAGGCTCAGGCGATGAATGGCCAGAAATATATAATCAGGTCCTGGAAGCAAATATAATAGTCATTGCTACGCCGATATGGTTTGGCGTTCGTGGATCTGTCTGCCAAAAAGTCATGGAGCGCTTGAGCGGAGGCTACGATGAAGCCAACCCTACAAACGGACAATTCCCCTTATACGGAAAAGTTGGAGCATGTATAGTTACTGGCAACGAAGATGGGGCTCATGATGTTTGCTCTAACACACTTTTCAACCTAACCCATATAGGCTGCACGATCGCACCAAATTCCGATAGCTACTGGGTCGGAGAAGCAGGACCAGGACCAAGCTATTTAGAAATTGGCGAAAAAAGCCTTTATACCAATAAGACTGTGCGTTATTTAGCCCACAATACAGCCTGGATGGCTCAACTACTTAAAGATAATCCTATACCAACAAACTTAAAAGAACTGGAAGCTGAAGCCAAAAAAGTCAGTAGCTAATGTTTAGTTTAGTCATCCGTTCGCCCCTTCTACTAATTAACTTTATTTTAGAAACAACACTTGGCCTATCCATGATAATTAAGCCGGATCTCATTATAAGATTGGGCAGTGTTGAAATTTCGGAAGCACTGATAAGGACATGTGGAATGTTGGCGCTAGCTGTAGCGTTCTTTTCAATAACATCAATATTTTTTATTGATAGGCAAGAAAATAGAATTGATGCAAAGATATTTACATACTCTAATCTTCTAGTCTTCAATTTAGCACTTACCATAGGGCTCTTATATGCTGCATTTGTAGGCGAAATTAGTTATTTAGGAACAATTGTTCATTTGCCTTTGGCCGTAGCTTTCGCTCTGGCATTAGTGCTTAATTCGAGTAAGACCAATCAGAGATCGCTTTTATCACAGCGCTGAGTGATTCGCCTTTTTTTGTTAGACTATACTCTACCTTAGGAGGGTTCTGGCTGTATACTTTCTTTTTAACTATGCCGTTACTCTCTAGTTCATCAAGGCGAGCCGATAAAGTTCTTGGACAGACTTCGCACTCTCGTTGAATTTCATTAAAGCGACTCTTATCTTCCAATAAAGCCAATACAATTGGTAGGGTCCATTTGCTACCAAGTATTTCTAGTGCATTATTTAATGTGGGGTTATTATTTTTCATAGTCACTATATATTTTATAGCAGAATACAGGCATAAAGCTAATTCTTCCAATAGCTACTATTAAAAATGTCATTTAGGACACCCTGAGCTGATGCACCTTCTAACAAGTGGGGCTGGTAATATTCTTCGATTTGAATCGGTATTAGATCTGCTTTTGTCAGCCTATCCCCTTCAAACGTCGTCGATAATACCGCCCCCTGCTTAGTCTTAAGACTCTGCTCTTGGTCGAAAACAAAATTACCCAAGCTGTAAGCTATTAAATTATTTTTATACCACTCTATCCCCTGAACCCAGTGAGGGTGGCTGCCCACAACCATAGTTGCCCCGGCATCAATCGCGCGGTGGGCGACTTGGCGCATTTGCTCATTAGGCTGATGGGTGTATTCGGCACTCCAATGAAAATAAGGAACGACTACATCTGCCTTGGTTTTAGCCAATTTAACATCTGCTTCCATTTGTGCAATGCCTGCCTCATCAAATGGATACCAAGGAGCTATCTTTATAAAAGCATTGCCTGTTCTGCCAGTTCCAGACTCGACATTCCCAGGAATTGAGGTGTAGCCCAAAAAAGCTACTTTCGTGCCTTTGATATCGGCTATATATGGTGTGTGCGCCTGTTCGTAATTTCGTCCTGCCCCAAAATATCCTATTCCTCGGGCTGTTAAATTATCCAACATCTGTTCAAATGCTGGTGTTCCACCGTTCATGCTATGGTTGTTTGCCAAGCTCACGGCATCAATGCCAGCATAAGTCAGTCCATCCAAAGATCTAGCTGGCGAGCTAAAGCTCATCCCCTGCAATGGATGTGGTATGCCATCGGCTGCTGTCCACTCAGCGTCGGCCACAGTATAGTCGGCGTCCTTTAATAAGTCCTTAACCTTAGCAAATGAGCTCGTGTAGTCATTTCGTCTCATTTCTTGCTCATACACCGTTCGGCCAATAATAATATCCCCTGCTATCTTCATGGTCCAGCTAGTCGGGGTTGATAATGAGCTAGCTAAATTAGACCTTATGGCTTCTAGTTTATTACTTAAATCGGTGGGGAGTTTTATATAGATACTAGTCGAATCAACTGCACCCACGATATTTCCATCGTTAAGTGACCTTGGGGCACCTACAGATTCAGACCTCAAGCCAACGTAGCCGTTGGTAGGTTGCAACGCAACGGAGACTTCCGCCCTGTCCGAATCTGATTTATTTACCTGATAGCCAGACCTTTCTAGTTCTCTAGATATAGCATCATAATAAATCGAGCTATTTTTAATATCAGCTGGTACGTAAACAGAAATGGACTTTTTGATTTGTGTCTGCTTAATATATTTGTTCTTTATTATCAGCCAAGAAAATATGAACAATATAACTGTCAAAATAAATATACCCAGAACCAATAAAATTGTTCTGGTCTTGGTCTTCATAGCAATCTACTTATCTGTATATTAAGTTTTTGACTCGAGTCATATAGCAATGTATTTATGCCCAAATCCTTAGCCACATTCAGATAGCTTTCGATATCATCAACAAACAAAACTTCATCGGCTTTAGTATTTAATTTATCCAGTGCAGCCTTGTAAAAGCTTGGGTCAGTCTTGCTCATGCCCAGCTCTTTGGTTATTTGCACTAAATCAAAACAATCATCGATTGCATTTTGTTGAAGCCACGGATGCAAATCTACATTTGAAGCAGATAGAATTGCAAATTTATATTTATCCTTATTGAGTTTAATGAACTCTGCCACTTCTGGATTCAGCTGGCCATCGATATTGATAACCCCGAAGAAATCCCAGAAGATAGCTTTTATCATAATGCCTCGAGTTCTCTTTGCCAGGCCTTAATGAGCTCAAAGCTACCTTGCCAGAAATCAGCGGAGCTCATATCTATTCCAACCTCCCCTAGAACCTTGCTTGGATGCTCAGAACCTCCGGCTGCTAAAATTTTTTCGATCTTTGGCACAAAGCTTTCGCCCTCCTGTTTGTATTTAGCATACAAAGCCATACTTAGTAGCTCTCCAAAATTATAGGCATAGCAGTAAAATGGAGTATGGATGATGTGCGGAATATAAGCCCATTCGTATCGGAACATGTCATCTACCTCTACACTATCGCCAAATTGCTCTTTCAGATTATCTAACCACATTTGGCTGAGTTCACTCTCCTCGATTCCTTTTTGAATTGCTTCGTGAGCAGCTATTTCGAACTTTACTATATAGTTTTGCCTACATACTGTCGCATAACTATCGGCCAACTTGTCGCTGAGTAGTTGCTTTTTAAGCTTACTGTCGGTGGTCTTAGATAAAATGCTTTCAAACAAGATCATCTCCCCAAGAGTTGAAGCAGTTTCGGCCAAAGGCAATGTGGCATGCTGGGTAGATATAGTGTGATTATTGGCATACAGACTATGCACACCGTGCCCAAGTTCGTGTGCCAATGTACTGACATCACGCATTTTACCAGTGTAGTTAAGCAAAACATATGGTGTTATGCTTGGCGTTACAGTCATACAAAATGCCCCACCCCGCTTTGTATCGCCTGGGTGTGAATCGATATGGTTTTCGCTGATTATCTTTTGGGCATTATCTGCAAATGTATCGCTAAAACTTCTAAATGATTCATCGACTAGTTTTATTGCCGAATCATACTTATATTCTTCATTAACTTCCGCCAGTGGAGCGTATAAATCAAACCTAGTTAGCTTTTCTAGACCAAGTTCTTTGGCTTTAAATTTAAAGTAGTCCTGAAAAATACCGACATTACTACTACATACTTCTACAAGTGTAGAGATTGCATTATCTTCGACGTGATTTGCCACATTTCGCATGCTTATTGAACTTTCAAAGCCACGAGTTTTGGCCTCGTAATTCCAGTCTTTCACAATTGCCTGGTAAGCCACAAAGAACTTATCTATATTCTTTTCGTACTGTTCAAATCTGGCCTCAAAAGCAGCCCTACGCTCTGCAGGATTTGTTGAATATGCATAGCCACTGATTTCGGCATTGTTTTTTATAAGTTTACGCTCGCCACCCTCGGGTTTGAAATCGTACTCAAATTCCGTCTCTATCATATCGCGCATATCAGTTATTACCCTGACGCCATTTGCGTCTTTGGCGGTCATAATATTCTCAGAGTTTTCATCTAGGCTGTATTTGCCCATTTGCCGTGAGTACATATAGCTATATTCCAGATCTGGGGTGCTAGCAAAAAGCCTTTTGGCATTTTCATCATCCAATACTTCTTTGCCTTGCACTTCTTTACCCTTTAACCATAGGCTTATCGGCTGGACCGCTTCACTGAATTTTATTTCCAAATCCTTAACTTGGTTTTTCAGTTTTAGCGCCAAGCTGTCTTTTTGATCGGCCGCTTCCATAAGCGCAGGCCTGGAGCCTAATTTATGTAAATTCTCTACTACCTCTTCGTGGAATTTGGTGTAGTCTATAAACTCCTGCTCAGTCATATTTGGATTTAATTTTTCAAAAATATTAGCATAGTCTAAAATTTGCTTTTCAGTAATTTTATAAAGCGTTTCAAAATCATCCAATTTAACAATGTCGTCTAAGTTCCAGTTTGTATTATTCATACCTATATTCTACTGAAAGTTATCTGATTAGACCATAATTTAGTACGCCAAAACACACATTAGGGTAATTACTACCGAACACAAGTGCCACATGCCGTGATATACATCATACTTATGATCCTTGCCAGTCAAAAAGAAATAAAACGCAATTCCAACAAACACCAAAGCAATTGGGAAATATGGAGTTTTGAATTTTGCTAGGTAAAGAACAAATAAATTAGCCGCGATAACACTATAGGCCAAGACTTTATCTACCCTCTTAAACTCTTTCTCGTCAGTCAAATGGTAAAAAAGCGAAACACTAGCTGCTAAAGCAATTAATAATCCATAAGCCCAAAGCCCCTTGGTGAAAGCTATAATAGCAGGAATATAGAAAGGAACATTGCTCCAAATCGGGATTACATCTTTGTTACTGAGATATTTTACTAGTTTCATTACTTAATTATAACCTTATAATTCAATCTTCTGAGTTTTTACTTTAACATAAAGAGAAATGGTCATGTCTTTTTTGACATGACCATCACTCTCCTGGCGGAGAGAGAGGGATTCGAACCCTCGATACGGTTCCCCGCATACACGCTTTCCAAGCGTGCTCCTTCAGCCACTCGGACACCTCTCCGTGTGCCGTATAGTTTAGCAAAAAAAGCTTGTTTTGGGCAGACCCAGGATGCTACACAATTCATAAGGATAACTTTTTAATATACAATTAAGGCATGACTACTAAAGACTCTGGCTGGGTACCCAAACCAGGTGGTGGCTGGGTAAGAGCCAAGCCGACCATATATGATGAATTAAAAGACATTGCCAACGAGCAGGTGGAATCGGTATCAAAACCAGAAAAAAAGAAATCTGTTTTAGAGCAAAATATTGAGATTCTCAAAGCTCAAGGAGAAAATGGTGATAATTTGGCGGGCTGGTATCTAAGGGCTGTAGAAAAATACCCTGAGCTTAAAGAAGTCTTGATACTTCAAAGGCCCGAAGGCAAGATAGGTGCCTTTTCAAGAAGTAAGTTTTCTAAAAAGAATGCATCGGGTAGGCACGAGATATTTTTGGATCTTACTGCTGGTTCCGAGCAAAGATATATGGAAGATTTTAGCCACCGCCAAGAATCTATAAGGTTAATAGCCGAAAGACTAAGAATACAACCAGAAGCATTGAGCCCTAGAACATTCCAGGTCTGGATTTTGCTACACGAACTTGGCCACGCGTTAGACCACATCCACACCAACATGACTGGCAAAGAGAAGATAAAAGCCAGGGCCGACGAAATGAAAACCCTGCCTATCGGAAATGGAAGAATAGAAGACTTAAGAAAGCCAGAGGTTAAAGAGGAATTAATGAAAAAGCCAAATATCCTTGAAGTTCTTAGTGAAAAATATAGATCAGTCATAACTGATTTTAGAGGCGGCAAAGTTAATGACTATGAAGATTTAATAAGACTTCAAGAGCGCGAATACAAAAGCTTACCTTCGGAAGTTTATGCCGATGATTTTGCAACTTCTATTATGCTTAGTACAAAATTTGACCCCAACAAAACTCCTTAGCCGAGTTCTTTTTTGAGCTTCTCTACCAGTTCTACTGGTGTTGGATTAATGCCATTTAGTATTCCAACGTAAGCTGACACATAATCCCCTAGCAGGATTGTGTAAAGCAATTGTTCAATTCTCGTCTTACCTTCAGCCTGAACAACTTTTGGTGTATAGCCGTGGTCTTTTAGTATTTCTGTAGTTATATCCATTCGCTTTTGCATCTGCTTATCTTCTAGGCTTGATTGCAACTGAACTGAAGCGACTGCTTTGTCCTTAGGGAACATCCAGCCCTGAAATTCATTATGATTCAGCTCGGGGTAGGTATTATAAAAACAAAGCTGTTTGCCATTTTCGTTAATATCTATCTTCCACTTATAGGCAGCCGAGCCGAGTGCTGAGCCTGCGTAAATTACTCCTATTTTTCCTGCTAACTCTTCGGCAATTTCCATAGCCAAATTACCCTCACTAGCATCAGGGCTCATTTGGAATTTCATTTTGTCCAAGAAGTCGGCCGTATTAATGAGTTGGCCTCGCAAATCGGTAGCCGAAACAAGCTTCATGTCCTCGAACAAACAAGCCAAGGCCTTAAGTCCACCAAGCACAGCTAAACGCGGCTGAAAATCGGCAGGCAAATCTAGCACAGTCTGATTATTCTTCTTGGCAAGCTCCATTAACTTTCCGCCAGCAGTCATTACAACAATCTTGGCTCCTTGGCCCATCGCCTGGTCGTAGCAGCTTAAGGTTTCTTCCGTGTTACCAGAATAGCTAGATGCAATTACTAGCGTATTTGGCCCTACGTAATCAGGTAAATTATAGCCTCTGCAGACTTCAAATGGCACGTGCAAATTATCGTATAGCCAGTTCTTGATAATGTTTGCGGCCAGCGCAGATCCGCCCATTCCAGCCAAAACTATGTTTGCTATCCCCTTACCGTCTTCACCAATAATGTCTTGGTGCATGGTATCGGCAAAGTTACGTCTCAAATGATCTGGCTGAGCGCCAATCATATCAAAAATATTATCTTTATCTAGTTCTTTGATTTTATCTATATCTATCATTTCCCCTCCTAATGGTTATATTGTACCACTATCTGAATTAGGATAGATATTGTACTTAACTTGCTGCTAAATTATATATAATTCACTAGCAAACTAGGTGTTGCCACCCGGCAGGGCCCCGAAGGGCCCCACCAGGTCGAGAGCTTTTAGGCTATGCTCTCCTGATAAAAGAGGTGAATTACCCGCCGTACAGCGACTTGTCGCCAACCGAGGTTGGCTTCGAGCCGGTGTTGTAAACCAGCACAGGCTGAGTGGTCAGATCCAGCGGCGAATCTGACAGTACGTACAGACTGTTCCACTGGATCATCACACCTTCGGGCGTGTAGAAGAAAATGGCGTCCTCGGACGGGCCCCAAGTGCCATCGTCCATAGGGGCGTCGGTCGCAACCCACTCCTGACAGCTCGAGCCACAGTAGTCGTTGACTACCTGGCTGGTCGTCATCTGAGAGGAAGCGTTGC
>Ga0214921_10007431_pt1 | contig 14616 bp, 14 predicted proteins | sample LL1505_MetaG_FD_177992 | JGI IMG/M metagenome (GOLD analysis project Ga0214921, IMG submission 177992) | Freshwater microbial communities from Lake Lanier, Atlanta, Georgia, United States - LL-1505 | ecosystem: Environmental > Aquatic > Freshwater > Lake | place: USA: Georgia | collected... | reverse complement strand
ATACATCCAAACGTTCGATGGGAATGGGAAATTCAAACGACCAACCCAATTATGCATTTTTGGTGATTATCTTTTTGTCGCGGATATTATCGGTAATAATAATTCGATTATCCATGTGTTAAACGCGACAGATGGATCGTATGTCCGGTCGATAGGCGATGGAAAACTCGGCTATCCATCTGCTATGCTCGTGTCAGGGCAAGAAATATTTGTATTGGAGTCGAACAGTCGTATTCAAGTCTTGAATGTGAACGACGGGTCATACATTCGAACAATGGCAAATGAACGGGGTAGCCAGCCTGGACAATTTAATTTTCCATCTGATATATGCGTTTTGGGACAAGAAATATTTGTAACGGATTTAATGAACAATCGTATTCAAGTATTAAATGTGAATGATGGATCATACATCCGAACGATAGGAAATAGAGGCGGCAGCCAACCTGGCCAATTCAATATGCCATCTTCCATATGTGTTTCAAAAAAAGGAGAACTATTTGTGAAGGATCTACGTAACAAACGCATCCAAGTATTTCAGATTTAGACAAAATAAAAATGATTTCTGTGTGATTTATGTGTGAGATTAATAACCCCACGGTTTATATAAGAATATGTTCGCTTACCAGCTTGACCCGACGCTCTACGCTGCTCACATGTACCGCACGACGGTGTGCAAGTCCGTTTCTTTGGGAAAGAAGTGCAATCACCAAAAATGCGCTTTCGCGCACACTCGCACCGAACTCCGCCCCAATCGTTGCCCCTATGACCAAACGTGCCATGGCTGCAATCGTTACCATTCCCACCAAAATCTAGATGCATTCCTTGACGCGGTTTGCAAAGATGTCAAATGGCCGTCTTTTGAGACGGAGGCAAAAGAGAAAAATGAGAAGAATGAGAAGAATGACAAAAATGAAACTCCTTCGAACGCCTACACCGTTCCGTGCAATGGGAAATGTGGCCTCCAAACTTGCTTTTTCGCGCATGACCAGAATCAATTGCGTGTGGTTTCATGCCGCAACGAGAATGACCACGATCACAGCGAGTGTCAATACTTTCACCAAACGGACACCAAGAGCTCGTATATCGCTCGACGCAAGTTTGTGTTCCCGTCTACGTCATTTGTCATTCGCATCGACGACTCGGACGATGATGATGAGGACGAAGACTACGAAAATCATTATGTTTCACTGTCGATTTCTAAAATTTCTAAGATGTCTATTACTATTCCTTCGGCTTAACTATTTCTCATTCTATTCTATTAAAAACATTCCATTACCATTCCATTACCATTCCATTAAAAACTCAAATTTGAGACCATCAAATTTGATATTCGATTTCGTTCGATCATTCACATACCTGAAAACACATGAACCAAAGATGAACCGATATTATTGACAAATATTTCTTGATCATCCGGAGACATGCACATACTATCTATTTTATTAACACCGGCACAGTGTATTATTCGAACAACACTTCCGTCCTCTACACTCAACACCTGAATTCGATTATTAAATTCGTTTGACGCAAAAATAAAAGCCCCATCTCTGGAAATAGAAATAGAACCGTAATTCATGTTTGGAGTGTGTAATATACGATAATCCTCTCCTCCGTCTCCTCCATCTCCTCCGGATATATCTAATATATGTATTTGCGAGTCCTTACAACGATTGTCCGCTACAAAAAGAAATTTGCCGCAAGGAGAAATGCACATACTTCCTCCCATAACTCTTTGTCGCAATTCAATCGTTCCAACTTCATTACCGTTCTCCGTTTCGATTACTTGGATATCATAATTATTATGTCTTGAAATAAATAGATGTTTTCCGTCATGTGATATGCACATATGATCACCGCAGTCACAATCACCCATTGGTATAAGGGAACCATCGTCTATACGATACTTTTCAATAGTAATAGTGTTTTCTCCTTCGCCAAAATAAAAATATTGGTAAGATACATAAAGAAATTGTTCATCGGGCGAAATGCACATACTGTTTTGGTGCGATTGTTGTAACTGGATACGGCGAATAAGTTGCCCGTCGTCAATTCGAATTTGTTTTACTGCCCTACCATCACATACAAAAATGTGTTGCGAAGACATACATATTGTCATTTATATTATAATAATTATAATATATAAAATTTAGAATTCACATTTTTACGCCGGTCCGTTGGTCGATAACAGATCCGTCGAGGAGCCCAACAAATTTGGTAATATGAAATGCCTCGCATATAGTCCTCAACATTTGTACAAGCTCTTCTAGACATCCCTCGATTTTACCTTCGTATCGATCAACACTATTCAGCGCCGTGATGTATCTTTCGAGTTTGTTCTTAATTGTCACGCGATCATCGTCGGATATAGCAGCCATCACTTCTTTCATCTTTTTATAGATGGATTTCACCCTTGCAAAAACGTAGAAATGTGTATCAAAGTGTTTAGGAATTCCGCGTTTTTTCTCGACGTCTTCAAGATACGACTTGTTCGCGTATTCGAGAGTCGAGGTAGCATCGTCTATGCGTTTTTTGAATTCTTCTACCATTTTTAATTCTTATGTAATTTATGTAATTTAAATGACAGAAATTCATTTTTTTGTTTTTGATTGTGTTTTTGTTTCCGGCGGCCTCTTGCTGTGTGGACCCTTATTTCCACCATTGTAATCTTCTTCGCTGTGATAGTTATAATAGACGGTGGCAAGGATATTGACCGCGAGTAGTAAAATCACTATGATTTCAAAATTGGTTGGCATATTTTATTTATAAATGTAATAATGATTTGTAAAATATATATTCTAATTCTAAATATTCTATTCTAATATGTCATGTCAACATTACAAACGCGGTGCGACAATCGTCGCGCCTTGCTGTGACAAGGTATACGCATGCCGTTTATGCCACAATGAAACGGAGATGCACGAGATTGACCGTCGTGCCATTAAAGAGATGATTTGTCTTACGTGCTCTTTTCGTCAACCTATCGCACAATATTGCTCGCGTCCCGGCTGTCTCACAAAAATCGCACGATATTACTGCGATATCTGCAAATTCTTAGATGATTCGCCCACTAAGAATATCTATCATTGTGTCCCATGTGGGATATGCCGTGTCCGTAACTCAAACGAGGATTATTTTCACTGCGATAAATGTAATATTTGCATGAGCCTTTCCGTGAAAGAATCGCACCCGTGTACGGAGCGGGCTCTCGAATCAAATTGCCCAGTTTGTTCGGAATGGATGCAAGAGAGTACGACGCCTTGTGCACGACTTCCGTGTAACCATTTTATGCATGAAACGTGTTTACAGGAGTATGTGCGTAACTCCCCCAATTACACGTGTCCGATTTGTTCACGATCAATTATCAGTATGGAACATCGCAGGCTTCTTTCTTTCGAGATCGACCATTTTTTAGAGACTCACCCAACCCCAGCGGAGTATAAGGATTGGAAGGTAGAAATCTTGTGCAATGATTGTTTAGAAAAGGCTGATGTGTCGTTCCAGATTACGAAGTACCATAAGTGTCCCAAATGTATGAATTACAATACGACCGTTGTTGGCGAAAAACGATAAACCTTTATTTTACATTAAAATAAAGATCACCTTCTTATTTCTGCTTTTAATTCTTTAATTGCTTGGAGCAAGACTGCTGTCAATTTCCCATAATCAACTCGTAAGAATCCATCTTTGCCTTGGGAAACGAGTTCTGGGTAGACTTCTTGAATTTCTTGTGCAATTACACCGATTGTGTGTTCGTTATTGTTTTCAGTAGAAATCCAGTCATGCGAAACGCCTCTTATTTTATCGATTCGATCAAGGACATTGGGGAGTGTCTCAACGTTTGTTTTCAAACGTATATCAGATTTTCTCATTGGTGGTTTTGCTCCTGGTGGTGAACCTGGTGGTAGTGTTATCGGTGCTAGGGTAGGTTCAAATCTGGTATTTGACGCTGACGTGTTACCATTTGCTATATAACGTCCTCCTGATGCTGTACTGCAAAAAGTACCACCACAAGAACAAATAGTCCAATCAACACCCCCATAGTAACTACAAGAACAATTACAATCACATCTACTACCATCTGCATTAGGAGTACCTTGAACACATTTACTAGTATTACAATTTGGCCCGCCCCATACCGTTTGACATGCGCAACTTCCATCATATTGAGCTACACCGTGATTATTGCATGTTACAGCGTTGCTGTACTGACATGACGAACCATTATACGTGGGGTCACACTTGCAACTTCCATCATATTGAGCTACACCGCGATTATTGCATGTTACAGCGTTGCTGTACTGACATGACGAACCATTATACGTGGGATCACATTTACATACCCCGTTTCCATCTATATTACCGCGATTGGAGCAATTCGCTGCACGTGAATATTGACAATCTGGACCGGCTAATTTACCAGATGTACCATCGCCTACATGTGTAATACCGTAGCCACCGTCGCAATCGGTACAGCCATCTCCTTTCGTCGTACCTGTCCAATTGTTACGACATGCGCATGTCCCGTTTGGCTGAGGTGAACCGTTTATGGTTGCATTTGGGTTAGTCACAGGGTCACCATTGACGTGACAAGGGTTGAAGTTAAGAGTAGAAAGGGTCGAAAAATTATTATTTGCGTCGATGGTTAATAGATTCCGTACATTATTTTTAGAAGCATTGCCTTGATACGAGGTGTATACGTCTCCAACGGACATCACGCCAATATTACCGGACGAGTCTACATAGACTATATTGGATGTTGGTGGAATTCCTTCGAGGTATGGAGGACGGACTGTGACGGGTGCCATAGTACCTTTTTCGTCAACTACCATTACATTAAAAGCCGAATCGATATATGTTTCGTTCGAGCTTGTTGTGTAGATATGATAAAGTGCAAAAATGACTACCGCCGCGATGATATACAATGTAATATATTTCATTTATATATAATTTTATAAAATGTTTTTTGTCGATAAATTCGGTGCTATTTTTTCATTTATTATTATATAAAATGGAAATGGAACAGATGATTATCATCGCGTTATTATCGATCCAACTTATGATCACGATTTATTATGCCAACTATCGCGGTGAATCGTTTGCTCCTATCCCAGCAAATTGGGGTAAGAATTTTAAACCTGTCGCACAACCAACCAAAAAGTAAATGAGTTTAAGAAGTTTAAGAGATTAGTATATAAATAAAAATGGCAACATCATCATTATATTATACAACTATTAATGTAAATGATAGTATTTCGGCGCAAAATCTATACGATGTAATCGATAGCTATTTTGAAAGTCCCATTCTTGAAAAGGTAAAAGAGGATCGAGGAGTTTCCGTATATATGTGTAAAATCGCGAGTCTACTCGCCGGCGCCGAACAGCGATACCTTGTCGCTACGGTCGAACAAGATAACCAGCCAGTCGGGAAACGATTCCCGTTGTCAAACATTTCATGGAAAACGTTTCAAACACGAACGTTACCGACATCACATCAGTCTCTCCCGAAACATTCGTATAGCCCCAAAAATGAAGAGATGTTTACGGTGCCTGTGAGTCTAAAAGAACGGACGGAAACTCATACAGATTATCACATACAAGGTTTCCAGGGGTGTATGATGACACTTCTTCATAAAAATAAAAATTTGTATGAATATCCGGAAAAAGGAACAATCGCAACGGCGTTAGAAACATATAAAACGGTTTTTATTATTTTATAAAGATTTTTCTATAATATAAAATAATGGCTATCCAGTATCCCAAAAACCAACACATTACTCTGCCATCCGTCGAGCAATGGGGCACCAATGCCAACATTTTACGTGACCCACCGAAGGCAATCTTTACACGAAGAATTGATAAAGTGGGGCAGAATACAGACATTACCGAATTGGTTGATTCAAGTGGTGATCGTGCATGCGAAGGAATCAGTTTATACGCACGCGGTGTCAACCCAATGGTTTCCGTATCATACAACAATAACTCAAATAACGCCGGTATTTCCGGCAATCCAACGGCTACTTCCGGGCGTACACAGGCTTTCTTGCCGTATACAATCATGGAAGGCGGCGCGTTTCGCCCTCCTGTACGCAATCCACGCGATCTATTGCCGTTGTCGCGTTTACCACGTGTTTGGTTTTCTGCAGAAGCTCTACCAAGTTCTGTCGATTATTCCAAGACAAAACAACAACCAAGCGATTATCGTGCCGTTAAAAAAGAAGAAGATGTCGTCCGTGTCCATGATGTTCGTCCTAACAAATCGGCGAACATATCTTCCAAATTAGTAGAACATTTTAAGATGGATAACGCCATCAATGACCGTCATATCAATGTCGGCGCTTCGGCCGGATTTCAATCCCGTGACATTACATCATACACACGCGACAACGTTGATCGCGGTAAGGGTATCAATGACGAGTATCGCGGTGCGTTTGCCCAGTCAGCGGCAACACGTGATATTTCACACGGTCTCGATAATTTATCGATCGACCAAAAGAAGTATATCCAAGAATACCTTGCCCACGAAGGTCATACGAATCCATCGATGGCCATCTCCCAAGGTTTGGACAATTTATCGATCGATCAAAAGAAGTATATTCAGGAGTACCTGGCGCATGAGCAGCGCTCCAACCCGTCGATGGCTATTTCCCAAGGTTTGGATAATTTATCGATTGACCAAAAGAGATATATTCAGGAGTACTTGGCACATGAACAGCGTTCTAACCCGTCGATGATAACATCCCAAGGTTTGGATAATTTATCGATTGACCAAAAGAGATATATCCACGAGTTGTTACAAGCCGAGCAGAACTCGAACAAGTCAAGAGATATTCACGCAAAATCGATTGACCAGTTATACGATAATGGTCGTATGACCGTCAAAGATAACATGATGCAGTACGAGTCTTCTGCCGGTATTAATCCGGGCTACACATTTTTGGGCGAGATGGCAACGCCTGTGTTAGAAGAATCCAATCTTCCACAGCATCAGCGAATTACCCAATTATCAGATTCCCGAGTCCACCATCGTGTGGCTCATGAACACGATCCTGTATTGGAGCGCAATGTCCCCCTCACACAAGTAACGGCAAACATTACCAAAATTGAAGATTTGAATAGCTTAACTTTGTCATCGCGTCAAGCACGTCTTGCACCAACTCTTCAAAAAGGAGGTTTTAATAACGTTGGGAACAAACCGACGTTTGATCGAACGGACCAAATTGATCTTCTTGCAAGTCGTGAGAGTGATAAAGACCGCCTGCGCAAATCGGTCAATCAGCAATTTACGAGATACGATTATTAATAAAAATTATAGTTTTATGAACTATAATTTAAAATAATTTAAAATTCAAATTTTATTCCAGAAATTTTACCATAAAAAATAATTTGGGGGCACCTTTACACGGAAGAGGGTATTCGCGTATATACTCAAAACCAATTGATTCATACCATGCTCTTAACTTGGTGTTGGCCAGACAATTTAATGTAAACTTTTTTATTTTGGGTTCGTAAAGACGTTGAACGTGTTCTTCACATGTTTTCATTAATAACTTTCCCAATTTCTTTTCTTTTCGCGAACAAATCAATTCAATATATAACTCATCTGGTATTTTAGGACAATAAGTACAAAAAATAAATCCGTTTAAGTAGTATTTGTCGTTTATATTAAGTTTACGTCTTCCAATTTGAGCTTTTGTTGTTGTGTGAAGAAAACCGAATGTAAAATTCATTGCGGCGTTTTTAATCACGCTAATCTCTAGTTTATCTTGACATACATCATTTCCTTGTTTTTTTATTAGTTCTCTATAATATGAAATGTCTTTGTCAGTTGGTTCAACGTAAATTAAATCGTAAGACATATATATTATTTATTTGAGGGGAAAAGATAATTACAATTTTATATTCATTATAAAATTATAAAATTTATTTACGTAACGAGCGATAGATATTGTAGCAGCGATAATGTAGCAAATAGTAAGACATTTTATTATATTTGTATTATATATAATAATTTCACGTCTTTATATTCGTCGAATGGAGAATGTAGCATTAATCTGTAAGCGATAATTGGGGTCATAAGGGCTTTGCAAATCTTGTTGGATCGGTGAAAAAAGTGTTCCATCCGCTAGGTACACAGAAAAACGAAACGAGTCATTTGGCTTAAATTTAACGGTTTGTTTCATGCGACCTACCAACTTTACAAAATGGCTATTAACGGGAGCCACCATGTCACGAACGGGGACCATAAATAAGGCTCTTCCACTTTCTGGATTGTTGCTATAAATAATATCGCGTGATACAGCAGATGGCGATGTGATATTTGCGAACTCTACATATACATAGGGATAAAAAGCGATTCTGCCACCGGATGTCAATATCACATTGGGAAGAGTTAAACGCAATAGTGCGATTTCGTAGCAAACCACTTGATTTTGTGACACGAGTGAACCGTTGTATGAAAGGGGTGCGAAATTGTCATGAGAAAAAGTGATGATATTAATCGTATCGCCGGTTGTTGGCACGGGGTTGGTGTCTGTATTTTTTTTCATGCATGTCGCCGTTCGCGTGAAGCCGTTATAGGAAATGATCGAATAGGTGGAAAAGACATCACCGTTCGTATAAAAATAAATGTATGTCCCGACATAAAACCCGTCTTGTCCCGATGCTTGATTTGGCAGCGTAACGTATAGAAATCCGTTTGCCAATTGGGAAGGTGATGCTAACGTCCATTTTTCAAACGGAAGAGTCTGTCGTATAGTGTAGACATCGGTAAGTTGCCAATTGGACGGCATCGGAGAGTCGAGATAGGCGTAACGTAAAGATGGCTCGTAATACTGAATTTTTCGAGCTACAATCGATGAACCGTAACTTAGTGTTTCGTCCATGACATAGTAACCAGTACACGCTTGGTCGTCGTTCAATAGATCGGCGTGGATAGCGTATTGGTTTAACATAAAATGGACGAGGTCCGGTGTGTTTAGTTCGTAGATAACATATGCTTGCCCAGGTGCGATACCATTACATGACAGATTCAATAATACCGATAGTGTGGATGGTTGGTACGCGATGATGACACGGGTGAAAATTTCCGGACCGACTGTGACAGAAACGACACAACCGTTGTAATAATCGGGGATAGCGGAATTAGTTGGTAACGAAGAGTTCAATACCAATACCGAGTCTGATGACATCGTTCCTAATGTTCCGTAATCAAGGATGGCCGAATAGTTTTGCGTAAAATAAATGAGACCGTTCAATACGGGGTCGAACACGCGTTTAGATGAGAAAGAAAAAGGGATCTCAAAGTAGGATGGACTAGGGTACATCGTTCGATTGCGATGTTTGCTATATATTTCCATGTACCGTTCGTTCATTCTTTTCTTTATTAGGACACATTCATAAAACTTATTTTTTATTTTTATGAATGAGACGAATCGCGGATCATCTCACACGGTTTTATGGTGGTAAGTGGGGTGAAGTAATAAAATATTCTTTATATACTTATAAAGAATTTTATAGTTGAAACACTTTGATTATGTCTCCAAATTTTCCAGTTGTGACAAAGATGCCATCCTGTGAAACACAAATACCAGACACATCTCCAAAGTCCCCCTCAATTCTTCTGAAAAGTTCTCTATCCGACACGCAAAACACGTCGATCATACGTTCATTCATCGCAAAAAGATGATCCCGCGAAACACAAATACCACGTGGAGATTGTGTGTAAATAGTTTCCCAGTTAAATGATCCATCCGCATTAAACACGTCAATGCCCTCATTACTCGCCGCGAACAGTTTGTCCCCCGATGTACATAACCCAAAGAAAAATTCTTTTCCAAAACTTTTGTTTGTTCTCTTGAATACCCCGTTTACGTCAAACACTTGAATACTATAATATCCGTTGCATGATATGTCACTCACAAACACCTCACCGTCTTGTGAAATACAAATATCTCTTGGGCTTGTAAAATGTTCACTGCCGAACGTTCGGATAGGTAAACCATCTGCCGCTCTCAATACCTGTACACGACCTTTGATACCACCATTTAAGATGTCTCCCGACTCAACCACAAAGAGTTCTTCGCCGTTTGGCGAAAGGCATATACCGTGTGGGTTTTTGAACTGGCCGAGTTCTGTCCCAGAACCGTTTCTGTCACTTCCATTCCCTCCTATTAGAAAGCGTGATCCGTCTGCGACATTTATCACGATGATGCGATGCCACATTTTATCGGTCGTAAATAAACGCTTCCCGTCGTGAGAAATACATATTCTTGCTAGCATTTATTATTTATTAATTATATTAAAAATTGAACAATCTAACAACTGTGATCGTATATAAAATTTAAGGTTATAATGTACAAATAAAATGCCGATTGATCTAACTCTTTACGAGCGTTTAGAAGTGTCTCCAACCGATTCTGAACATGATATCAAAAAAGCTGGACGAAAAATGGCATTACGATGGCATCCAGATAAGAACTTGGATTGTCAAGAAGAAGCAACCATTAAATTCAAAGAAATACAAGAAGCGGTTGATATCTTAACGGATCCACAGCGTCGACGTAACTATGACCAATTTGGACTTGCAAATGCGAATATGAATAACACACCTAACCAATTCCCGCAACCATTTCAACATTTTTCATTCCCGTTTCCGTTTCCGTTTCAAATGCCAGGAATGCCGGGAATGGGAATGCCAGGGATGCCACCGTGGATGGGAATGCCAGGTATGCCTCCGGGGATGGGGATGAATGGTAACGTACATAACCTGCATAACGTGCATCATACCCTCCAAATACCGTCTCCCATACCCGAAAATATCACTTTTTCTTATCAGCGTTATATCACTTGTCAGAATTGTCTCTGTCAACATTGTAATGGGAAAGGGGTGATTGTCACGGTTCAGCAAATGGGAATGATTACTATTCAACACCAAACACAATGTTTAGAATGCACCAACCGTAAGGAATGTATTCGGTGTGATAAAAAACGGCTTATATCGACAGAACATACCCTAACACTAAATATTAAAAATCAAAAAAGAGATCAAAATATTCAGAATCAAAATATTCAACTATGCATTCCAAATGAAGGACATCAACTTTCTACCGGGAATACGAATTTAATAATCGATATGAAATTCACATAATATAACCATTCTTAACGTGGTTATATTATTTTCACCATTTAAATGAATGATGAAACATAAAATGAAAGAAATCGTCCTAAACAAAACATCGCGTTTTCGTGTCAAGACAGATGAGTATACCAGAGTCGAACACCCACAATACCAACATTTAAATATTCTTGATTTATTTGGGTTTCACGAACGTTTGATATCATTAATTGAGGATTTGTCATACCTTTTTACAGAAAAAGTAAACTTAAAAATGAGCAATGTCACTCATGGTGGTTATATTCCTATTCAATGTTCACCTTTCTTCAAAAACATTTATGCCCATTACAAAAATGACCAAGAACCTCTTATCGCACACAATATGAAATATCATTCGATAACGAATATCCAACGTTTAGTTCTTCCTGATGACTGGATTGTTGTCAATTTTGACCAGCCTGATAAACAAATCATTATTTCTTCCCAACCTGATTTATGCCCCTCTATGAATATCTATTCGTTATCTAACACGGGGACAAAGTATACACCCCAACCTAATTTATACCTGTATGTAGCAAACGCAATCCACGATGCATTTATTAATCGGTTTCGCATGGAACTTGTTGATCGAGTATTAACATACGACAATCTTCTTCATTTATGTATTATGGTGAAGAATGGCGGTCCCCAATTTGAGAATACGCTAAACAAAAATCGAGACCTATGCGATCGATGGACCATTCTTGATACAGGTAGCACGGATCAAACAATTGAGACCGTACACAACACACTTGTTGGTAAACGTAGAGGAGATATATATGAAGAACCATTCATTAATTTTAGAGATAGCCGAAACCGCTGTTTAGATTTAGCGGGACGATCGTGCAAGTTTATTATTATGCTGGATGATACCTATACGATTGAAGGAAATTTGCGCGAATTTTTACAAGTAGTACGCGGCGACCAATATGCGGACTCATTTTCTTTTTACATTCGAAGCGAAGACACAAAATATGTGTCCAATCGTGCGATTAAATCGGCTACGGGGTTGAGATATATGTATCGAATTCACGAAGTCATCACCGATAAAAATAATATTAATGTTGTGGTTCCAGAAAATGACGTATCTATTTTAGATTTGCGTTTTGATTACATGGAAAAGCGAACGATGGACCGGAAAGAACTGGATTTAAAATTACTGTTCGAAGAAGTAGAGGACGACCCGAACAATCCCAGAACGTATTACTACTTGGCGCAGACATACTCACTTCTCAAACAATACGATAAGGCGTTCTACTATTTTATGAAACGCGCATCTTATACCAATTCCGGATTTATTCAAGAACGTATTGATTCCGTGTTTGAAGCCGCTCGGTTAGCCAATTTTCAATTGAAAAAGCCTTGGCCGGAATGTTTAGCGTTATATGAAGCATCTTACAAGATTGATGAATCGCGGCCGGATTCTCTTTATTTTATTGGGATTCATTATTTTCTAGAAGGTGATTACAGTAAAGCCCATACATATTTTAAGAAAGGATTTGAAATCGGGTTTCCTATACATTGTCAGTATAGTCTAAAACCCACGTTGAGTTACCATTTTTTACCTAAATTTCTTGCTAAAACTTCTTACTCAGTTGAAGATTATATAACCGGCGAAGCTGCGACCCTTCTATTCTTGCAACACAACAAACCAACAGATAGTGATTATGAAGAAATGGTGTCTTGGCATCTTATTTTTAAGAAATTAAATCAAGTCGTGAAAAAGGACGTAAGCGTCCCGGAAAAACCTATCTTCTGTTTTGTCGCCGATGGAGGTTTTGCGCAATGGAGCGGTAGTAACATACTAACGTCCGGCGTCGGTGGTTCGGAAACATATATCATCGAAATGGCACGTTATATCCAACGAGACGGTCGTTTTCAAGTGGTTGTTTTCTGCAACTGTCCTGAGAATGAGACGTTTGAAGGTGTTGAATATCGTCATCTTAACGAATACCCAACCTTTATCCATTCTACCTATGTCCACACATCCATCATTAGTCGTTACACGGAATATATCCCGGTTACATACAAAGGATACTCGGAAAACGTTTATCTTGTTTTACATGATCTATCGCCATCGGGAAATGTCATCCCAATTGAAAAAAAACTTAAAAACGTTTTTTGTTTAACAGAATGGCATGTGCAATACTTTTTAGAGCGTTTTCCATCACTAAAAGATCGAACCGTTCCTTTTTCATACGGCATTGATACCAGAACGTTCACTGTTGCCAATAAAAAGAAATATCAATTTATTTACTCGTCTTTTCCAAACAGAGGTCTTCTACCACTTCTACAAATGTGGCCTTCTATTCTTCAAATTCAACCTCTTGCAACCCTTCACATTTACGCAGATGTAGATGGTAAATGGGTGAATGACGTCGCCGCCGACCAAATGCGCGAAATCAGACGTCTGTTAGCGGAATATGGAACGACGCATAATATTCACTACCATGGATGGGTTGACAAGAAAACTTTAGCCAATGCATGGAGCGATTCTGACATATGGTTTTACCCGTGTATTTTTATGGAGACGTTTTGCTTGACGGCTTTAGAAGCGGCTCGCAGCAAGACACTAGTAGTTACAAATAACTTGGCGGCATTACAAAATACTGTTTGTGATCGTGGTATTGTTATTCCAATTGAGAGAATGGAAGATGTAATGACAAAGAAGTGGCAGACACAGGCTTTGGACGCCATGAGACCATACCTATCGGGCGAGGAAGATGACGCAAAACGATTGATTGAGCGAAATTACGAATGGGCTTCTGAGCGGACGTGGGAAAACCGCGCCAAAGAAATGTTATCTTCTTATGTCTTAACTCATCCTTATGAGTACAAGGGCATGTACAATTGGACGAATGATCTTCCCTATGGTAGTAAAGACATTTTCGTGGATATGATTAACCAGTTTAACAAGAACAATACTCGGGACAAACCGCGTGTTCTAGAAATTGGTACGTATACTGGTATGTCTCTAATTGAATTACTGAGCCGTATCCCGGGCTCAATAGGAACAGCAATTGATCCATGGGTAAAATATGATGAGAACGGGTTATTACAGAAAATGGGCGACTTAAAAGTGGAAGAGTCATTTTATCACAATGTAGAAGTAGCCAAATTAACAGAACGTGTTAAGGTTCGAAAGGGTGATTCTTCGAATATACTAGTGGATATGATTAAAAACGAAGAGATGTTTGATTTTATCTACGTCGACGGAAGTCATTTGATGTTGGATTGTCACGTTGATTTGATTCTATCGTTCCAACTATTGGAGAAGGGAGGTATGATGGCAATTGACGATTATCTTTACAATATTGATAAACCACTAGAAAGCCCATTCGAAGGTGTCAACCGATTTCTTGTTAAAATGAACGGTCGTTATCAACTGTTAAACAAAGGATATCGTGTATTTTTAGTAAAGATTTGCTAATATATAACGATATTAACGATATTAAAGATAATAA
>Ga0214921_10007430_pt1 | contig 14618 bp, 12 predicted proteins | sample LL1505_MetaG_FD_177992 | JGI IMG/M metagenome (GOLD analysis project Ga0214921, IMG submission 177992) | Freshwater microbial communities from Lake Lanier, Atlanta, Georgia, United States - LL-1505 | ecosystem: Environmental > Aquatic > Freshwater > Lake | place: USA: Georgia | collected... | reverse complement strand
AAAGACACGCTACAGCGACGCGAGAAATCCTATCACAAAGATACGGCGTGGGTACAACTGCTCGAGATGTACACGACGGTATCGCTGGAGACGATGGCGGAATTGACGCGCCTATCAACGGCGGAGGACTTCGAACGAGTGTCGGCTCGGCTCGATACGATTCGGACCTATACGCTTCAGGAAGCGGAGAAGATCGCTAAGATTTACGGATGCGTGAATCCGATTCTGTCTGTAAAGCTAACGGATTGAATACTTGTTCTGAATCAGAAACCAGAAAAACCAGAAAACCAATAAAAATCCGAAAATCACAAAACCCAGAAACACAAAAATCCGAAAATCTCAGAAAAAGAAATATTTTTCAAACTATACGTCGTCCAAAAACTCTTTATATACGCGCATTGCGTTCCGCATTCCTGGCGTTTGGTATTTGTGATATTTCGCGCGGTAATACATTGTACGGGCGACCTGGTGGGCTTTTGTTTTACTGAATGAACGAAGACGACGAAGCGTATTTTTCGCTTTTTTTCGTGTTCCGTAACCCGCTTTGACCGCCGGCGGTTTGACCGCGTCACTGAATACGCCCATTCTACGGGGGCAAAAGTTTTACTTTTGTTTGCGCTAAGTTATTACGCCTTTCGAGTATGATTGCGTCGATTTCTCCGAGAGCTTTTTGTTCGCCGTATTGTCTCTCTTCCTGAAGGAGTTCTCGCGATAGCCCAGGTTTCGACGGCTCTTTCTCGTCGTTTGCTCGCACGCTCTCGTAGCCACGCCGGCATTTCGGTACGTATTTGCTCCATAACTTTTTTTTTCCGTGCCGGACCTTCATCTCCATAATCGTTTTTGTATTCGATTAATCGGTCGGCCGCAGTTTTTCCATCGTAATCCCGCTGAACAAAACTCGCTCCCGCTTTGATGAGAAGCTCTATCTTATCAATCGCTCCCCAACGGCACGCCCAGTGGAGAGGAGGATTTGGACCGCCTTCGACCGTGACTAGGTTCGGATCTGCGCCCCAGTCCAGAAGAAGTTTAACCATATTCGCATCGCTGTGCATGACCGCAAGCATGAGCGGAGTGAAATAACCTTCCGCCCAATTGACATTGGCTCCGTTCTCGAGTAATACTTTGACTATACTTTGATCGTACGAATGGCTCTTATTCACCGCGGCCGTCAAGGGCGTTTGGTTCCTATTCACAATATTCGGATCCGCGCCTCGCTGAATCAACGAGGTAATACCCTTGACGGCGTTCGGTATAGTCCATGGATCTCGCCACAGAGCAAGTGTTATGATAGGTATTTGTCCGTCGGGGCCCCGTTTATTTAGATCTCGAGTATCTTCGAACATCCACCATTCGCTCCGGTTTGCCATAATCTCTACAACTACGGTTCAAAAAAATTGAAATGCGTCCTCGGGTAATCTGTATTTCCCACAATGAATATCTTCTTTCTTTCCCGTAAAATTCGCCGCTGTGCGCGGTGGCACTGCGATAAGCACGTTGTCAAAATGATTCTGGAATATACGCAAATGCTCTACACGGCCAATCACGAGCGAGGCGGAACGGCGACGATTCTGGCGTCGGCGCCACTCTGCGCATCGACCGGCGTACGCGGATACAAATCCCACGCGAAGAACCATCCGTGTACGAAATGGGTACGGGAGAGTAAGGCGCACTACGATTGGCTGATCTTGCTAGCGATGGCGCTCGTCGAGGAACATATGTATCGATTTACTCCTAAAGCGATACACGCGTGCCAGGCGCATCTGGAGTGGCTACAAGAGAATCCGCCGGCCTTTACAACGAATGCGTGGCGCGATCCGCCGACCGCGATGCCCGACGAATTTCGTATTTCGCCGGATTCAGTTCGGTGCTACATCGCCTACTACAACGGCTCTAAGCGAGACCGTGGTTTGCTGAATTATACGAAGCGCCACTTGCCTCACGTACTAGCGTAACTATATCCTATTTTTTTGGTTGCGCAAAAAAAATGAACACGCGACGCAACTGAATGAAGCACGCACTCTATGGCTTTTCGTACCGATGATTGGAATTCACTCTGGCGCGCTTCCGCATACGAGACAGTTCCTTACACTGAAGATTTTCCTGAATGTTTGCTCGTACTACCGGAATTGACGGACGGAGCGGTCGCGCAGGGAGCCGCGACCCAAATTCGTATCCGCTTTGATTTGAATTCAGGAGGCAGAAATACACTCACGGTAGAAGATAACGGAACGGGTATTACAAACGAAAGCCGGTTGCTCCGTTGGGCGAGCCCAAAGAATTCCGAAGGCGACGCGGCGATTCATCATCGCTACGGACACGGAAGTAAGAAGTGTCTGACTAAATTCTGTCCCGCGTACGAAACTGCGGTATGGATGATTCACTATCGTAAAAAAGATCGGCGGGGTGTCCCAGGAAGTCTCCACACCATTACGGGACCTTTCCGTGGCCGTGACGATACTCCGCAAATCGAGGACGATCGTGATGAAACGATGCTGATGCCGTCTGGAACGCGATGGACTGTTGAGTTCGACGAAAAGATTCTGGGTAGTTACCAAAACCCAGAGAAGTTGTACGAGGGTGTGAAGGAAATCCTGCGTACGCGATACGCCGCGAGATACTTCGATCGTACCGAGTTCATTGTCGAGGTGTATAAGAACGGAGCGGAACAATTTGTTGGCAATTCCAAAACGGAAGGATGGAAAACCTTCCAGGAAATCCTTGACCACGCCGTGCACGAGGGTATTGCGCAATTGAGATACGATGTTGTTGAACCTTTCAATGCGGGAACGATGACGTTCCGCTATTATCACGTTCGTCCGGATGGACGACAGTCCAATCCACTCAAGGACCAATTTCCGATTCTGGGCCAGAAGAATATGCGATGTTCGCGGATTCATATCGCATTGAACGGACGGATCATTGAGGCCCGTCATATCTACAAATTCCACAATCGTGAGGCCAACCATAACGATTACAATGGATTGTACGGCATCGTGAATTTCGAGGGCGATCTTGAACAATTGCCGACTCCAAGTACAACGAAGGTATCGTTTTACGATAATTGTCCGAACTACGTACAATTCGCGGGTCGTATGAGCGAATTGTTGAAGAAACCTTTCATTACTCATGCGACTGCTGTGGCTCCTGCGACTCCTGCGACTCCTGCGACTCCTGCGACTCCTGCGACTCCTGCGATTCCTGCGACTCCTGCGACTCCTGCGACTCCTGCGGCAACTGCGGCAACTGCGATTCCTACAGCGACTATTCAACCGCTCTCGGCAAATACTCTTCCGCCAATCACGTTCAAGACAGTCAAAAAGACCATTCAGGTCATGCGGGGAACGAACATTCTCTGTAAAATTAAATTTGCCGGAGATAGCGATGACTATACCGATGTCCTAACTGATATGCTACGTACATTCGGTACTGAAAAATTTCTGAAGTGCTGTGAGGCGCTCTCTTAGACCGCCGCTCATTATAAATGAGCGGCTGGGCATGCCTCCGTGCGACATTTTAATTGGCTGTTTATGGTAACGAACCAAAGGTTCGTTACCATAAAAACGTTCATTTAAAATCCGCACGGGTCTAACAATCACGCGAAAAATTGAATTCCGAGTCGGCCAATGACGTGTGGTTGGGTTGTGTTATTGTATTGTTTTCTTTCTTTCTTTCTTTCCAAACATGTCCTACGATTTCCTTTCCTCCATTTCCGGCAACGCGACTATGCTACCGCTGAACGCGGAATTCGATGCGGTGACTGCGAAGTTCCGATCCGGAATTCGTAAGGAAGAGGTATGTGTCAGCGTTGTATATAAGATTCACAATCCGATTCTGGAAGACCTGTTTGAACGTAGGAAACTCTCAATTACGGAAGCCCGCGGAAGTCCGCCGGAAATCGTCGATGTCTATCACGGTACGAGCCTAGCGGCGGCCGCGAATATTGTCAATACCGGCTTTGATCCGGCGTACAGCACCGTCGCGGCGTACGGCAAAGGAACCTATGCGAGTCCTTCCGTACAAACCGCTTTACACTACTGTAAAGACGTCAAGTCGGCCGACGACTTCTCTATGATATTTATGTGCCGATTTCTGAAGGGAAAGCACGGAATGCACGGAAAGCACGGAAATCACGGAAGAATCGATACATCGACGATGGATTACTGCGGAAGCGGCGACATTCTGGTGACTCCCTACGCGGACGGAATCATTCCTGACTACCTGCTCTGCTATTACAAATGGGCGTAGAATGTATGAATGCTTGCCTTTCTCGTAAAAAACCTGTTATACATGATTTTTGTATCCCGAAGTCGCAAAGTTTGCGCCGACTATGAAAGGTCTAATTTTTGTAGAGTCAAACGCAGTCGATATTTAGTAACTTCTTGATTAATATATACACCTAGTAGAATGAGTGGGTCGGTAACAGGTTCCAAACGAAAATTAATAAAAATAGAATCAGCAACAGAACCAACAGGAAAACGAGCCCTGAGTGAAGATGATAAAATCAAGTCTCGTAACGCATTCTGGACAACTTTATGGCACGTTGATATATTCAAAGATCACAAAGACATTGAAGAAACAGTTGTAAATAAATTTTTACCAAATGACGGCAAATATGAAGCGACAGTTAATGAGACGTGGGATGAAGGGACATCAAAAGTTGTCATAAGTCAAAGTGGTTCCGCAGGCCACCGCGGAATCGAATCCGGTTATAAAAATACAGCGGATACGCTTTTTAATTTTTTGATTCCAGATTTAGGCAAAAAATTGCCTTTTACCATAAATGAAGAACCCTTCTTTGATTGGAGTTGTGCTGCGTTACAATCACCGCTTACCGCAAAGGTGGATAAAGAGGTACCGGACTTAGCCGTCAATCCGAAAATATCCAACTCAAAGTATGATATTAAAGTATTCGAGTACCGTGATGGAAAAACAACTAATATCGACGTTGGCAAACTAAAAGCATTCATGGGAGAACACAAACTTTTATTGACCGTTGATACATCAGTAGATCTTACACAGGTGATTGAAAAATATCCAGGTCCTCCAGAATACCTGATATACGCTTATACGAGAGAGATTGAAAACGATGCCGCAAGTAAAATCAATTTCCAATCTTCAAAAAATCCGCTATTCAAAGCAAGATACTATACGGAACGAGTTACATCGGAAAGAGGAGGACTAAATCCTACGGTTATTACGTATCCGCCTTACACGGATAATAAAGATCCAATGTCTTATTTTTATTGTAAGTATCCGGTATGTCTCAAATGCGAAGGAGCCGGTGCGGACGATGCGAAAAAAACGCTCCGCACCTCTTTATTTTATATGAAAGGTACAAAAACAATTATTATACCTGATGGCGCGAACAAGGCGAAAGGTTTCGAGAAAGCCAAAGAAAATCTTCTTTCAGCATTTGGATTCCGCGCAAAATCCGAGGATATGCTTGAATCGGTGTATATTTCGAAACATCACGGAGATATCGCACAAACGATGGTGAAAAATCGTAATATTGTTTTGACGCCGGCGAACGGTGGACCAGATGTGCATTCACAAGATTATAAAAATGTATTTGTATCGATTGATATGAACGCATGTTCGAAAGCATTCACACTTGATGCGGATTTTGTATGGATGTACACCGCAGATAAAACCAGACTCGTTGTTTGGAAAAATCAGCGTCTCAGTGATCCAGAAAGTATGTATCGAGCAAAGGTACAGCAATACAATTCAATGTATGAAAAACTTGTACAGGATATTAAATCATATAACGACAATGTAGATAGGATTCAAAAAGAAAAAGTAGAGTTCAATACCTATGTTGGAAGTTTTGTCGCTGGTTCATTATCCTCAGAAATAGCCGCTGCTAGAGCCACACCTACAAAAGCAGGAGATCCGCTGGTATACACATATAAAGAGCGTATTAAAAAAGGCATTCAAATTGCTATACTAAGTACTTTTATACCTACTGAAGATAGAGAACGAATTGAACCTCTGTCAGAAAAAATCAATTTTGGAGATGCGGCGGGAATTGAAGTGGTTGATGAGGCAATCAAAGCATTAGAAGGGGTGCGCAGTTCTCTGAATCTTTCATCGGATTTTGAAAAAATCAGTTTTTTTGATGTTGATACGGGAAAACCTAGGGGGGTGGGTGTTGAAAAGACTTTATTGTTTTTAAAGAAAGGTACAACAATTAAAGAAAAAAAACTAGATAACATATGGGAGTCTATAAATTTACAGTACAAACCAGGTGATAAAACAATCGCTGAAAACCTATTATGTCGAAACGGTACGCGATTTAATAGCAGCTGGGGATTGGATATTATTCTTTCTATATACCGGCGTCTGGCTCTTTACAAAAAAGAGTACTCAGATTCGTATAAACTAACATTATATAAGTTATTTGATGGCAATTCTGAAAAACAGAAAAATTTTTACATTGGTCTCAATATTCTTGGATTGGCCGAGGGTATTTCAATGCCCAGGACTAGCGGAGGCACACGAAAACGGAGAACCTTACGAGGAGGTGCTGTTACCACTACTACTCGAACATCGTCGGTTCGTCCTTATAATCGTCCATCGAATCGTCCATCTACAGTTAGTCATTTAACCTTACGAGTACGCACCTACGAAGATGATTTCAATCTCGCTGTCGATGATATGCTTTCCGATATGTATGAACATCTTCTCTTTCTCAATACTATACGGTACGAAACGGATAACCTAAAGGTTCTACAAGCGTTTGACCGTTGTATGTTCAACATTCATGGCATACGTATGACGGCGGATATTTTCCACAGATTATATTACAAGGGACAAATCGGAGGTGATGGTGAAGAAGAAAAAGAACTAGAAGAAATTAAAAATGTAGCAACAAACGCAGCAGCAGCAGCAGCAGCAGCAGCAGGCGCTGGCGCAGTAGCAACAGCAGCAGCAGCAGCAGCAGGCGCTGGCGCAGTAGCAGGAACAAAAGGAAAAGCAGTCGAGGTCACGACAGCAGCCGAATATCAATTGTTTCAAGAAGGTGATACATTCGCAACGCTTTATTCTGAATACGAACAATATGTGCAAGTACTTATTAATTTAAAAAATAATAAGATACTTACCCGTAAAACAGAAACTCCACTCAAGTATAAAAACTATGAAGTTAGCCAAAAACTGCCTGAACGAACCGCCGCAGAAGTATCAGAACGATTAGAAATTCTCGAAAAATTGTTAGAAGCATTAAACGCAGAAGAAACGGAGGAATTCGACTATAAAAAGAAAAACGGAAAGAAAGTAATAATAGACAAAGATGGAGCACAAACAGAAATTCCAGACGAAGAAGCAAAGCCAAGGGCAGGAGCAGGGGCAGGAGCAGTCGCAGGAACAGTCGCAGGAACAGTCGCAGGAACAGTCGCAGGAACAGTCGCAGCTGGTGTGTACCAAGGAACAAGATCACACGGGCCAACAAGAGGTGGTTTCCGTCGTCGTACATACAAGAAAAAACGTATGTAATTTAGACCGCCGGTCATATAAATTGGTCAGAAAAATTGAATATCATTGAAAATATCAATTACACACGTAGAATGACTACTTTTCTTTCCGATCTCGATGGACTCCGCGAATGTCTGACACGCCGACCGGATGTTCTGAACTTTCACGGATTTCGTGGCGAAGTTCCGGTCGCGCACTATATTGTAGTCCGCGACGGAAAACTATTTCCAACAATTGATCGACCGAAGACCATCCGCGCTCGTCGACGGGTCCCTTCGATCTTACGCCGGTACCCGACGAATGGAACGACGATTTCCAACGCGGTATTATTCCGTTTCTTCCTCGTTGCCCGCTATGCGGAACGCAAAACGTGATGACGGGAAATTCCGAAGCGGGCGATCTGAAAAATGTCAGTTGCGTCAATACGACTCCGTGGAACGACGCTTTACATTATGTATGGAAAGCGTCGGAAAATTTACATTATTTGGAGGGAAAGGTATATACGCCTGCCTAAAGGTTTATATATATATCAACATAGAAACAATGAAAAAACTTGGATTCTGTTTTCTAATATATGACGTGATACATCAAGAGGAATTATGGAATTTGTTTTTTAAAAATGTTTCAACAGACAAATACTCTATTTATATTCACTACAAAACAAACATACCTCTAAAGTATTTTGAAAAGTTTAAATTGAATACTTGTATAGAAACGAAATATTGCGACATATCCATTGTTCATGCGCATAATTTATTATTCAAAAAAGCGTTGGAAGATGGTTGCGATAAAATTATAAGTCTCTCGCAATCCTGTATCCCTTTAAAATCCTTTGATCATATTTACGATTTTTTAACAAAAGACGATTTTTGCCATTTTAATATTTGCCCTCATACCCAATGTTTTCCTAATTGTAACAATTTGCTACGATTTTATGATAAAAATACTATTCAAAAATCGAGCAATTGGTTTATTCTAAATAGGAAAGTGTGCGATATAGTCGTGAATTATGATAAATCTAAAATCAACCATGAATATAGCGGTATTTATTGTCCAGAAGAGATTTATTTTATTACGACTGTATTTAAGAATAATCTCACAACGGAAATCATCACGACACCCAATCTTGCGAACGGCGCGACAACATTTACCAATTGGTCAGATATGGATTATAAATATCCTTCCACACACGGTCTGAAAAATTATACGGAAATATCGGATGAAGAATTAAGATATTTACGTGATAGTCCGTGTTTATTTGGACGAAAATTTCATATCAAAGGTTTGGAAGATCGAATTGTTTTCTAATGTACGTTAATCGCTATCTTCGGTCGTCCATATATCTTTTTTTCGTTGCTTCTCTGCTATGGGATGAAACGACATCACCGAACGTCTCATACTATCACTACGATATACGATAGTTTTGGACATATGGGCGTCTTTGACGCTGATTTCTTGCGCATCTGGTTTTTGTTGCGACTGCGACTGCGACTGCGACTGCGACTGCGACTGCGACTGTTGCGACTGCGACTGCGATTGCTGTGACTGTTGCGACTCTTGTGGATCATAAATCGGCATTATTGACCGTACAGAACTCAACCGTTTTGGTAGTGCGCGAATTACGGAGGATTTGAGTATTCTTTGCTTCTTGTGATTCCTGTGATTCCTACATATTTTGATTGCGCCCAGTACGATAAATAAGCCTAGCATTCCAAGTCCTACGCCGAGTAGAACCGGTACTAGCGCGGTTTGTCTTTCTGCGACTGGTGCTACTACTGTATTTTGGAACGCCGTGTATTGAAATGCGACTGGCGATACAATACATACGTACAGCGGATACGTAAAATTCGTTGCGTTATAGTTACATGTACTTATAAGGGTTTGATTGACAAGAACGGTGACGTTCGGTAGCGCGGCGAGTACAGTTTGGCGAATTTGTTGGAGGCTTACAGGATTTATCCAATCGTCGTAAGTCGCCACGCTAACAATGAATCCGTAGGTAAAGAATGGAGCATTGGAGGCTGTACTCGTCGCGCTAGTACTCGTCGCCGTAATTCCTGAAGGAGTAATAATCGCCAATGAGCTACTGGCTACCGTAAGGCGGTTGCTACTACTCGTCGCTGTAAGACTACTGCTACTGCGACTGCGACTGCTACTGCTACTCGTCGCTGTAAGCTGACTGTTACTCGTTACCGTTAGGCTACCCGTTGCCGTAAGGCTATTAGTCGCCGTAAGCTGACTGTTACCCGTTGCCGTAATGCTACTCGTTGCCGTTAGGCTACCCGTTACCGTTAGGCTACCCGTTGCCGTAAGGCTACTAATCGCCGTAAGCTGACTGTTACCCGTTGCCGTAATGCTACTCGTTAGCGTAAGGCTACTCGTTGGCGTAAGGCTACTCGTTGGCGTAAGGCTACTCGTTGGCGTAAGGCTACTCGTTGGCGTAAGGCTACTCGTTAGACTATTCGTTGCTGTAAGCTGACTGCTACTAGTTCCTGTAAGACTACTCGTTAGACTACTCGTTAGACTACTCGTTGCTGTAAGGCGACTAGAGCTACTCGCAGATACGCTAGATGACGCGCTATATACTACTGTCGGCCCTTGGCTCGGTGTAAGACTGGGGCTTACGCTTCCACGAGCAGGTAAAGTTGAACCGCTTGAACTTACGGTAATACTAGGGCTTACGCTAGTGGATACGCTTCCGCGAGCAGGTATAGTTGAACCGCTTGAACTTACGCTAGGACTAGGGCTTACGCTTCCACGAGCAGGTAAAGTTGAACCACTTGAACTTACGGTAAGACTAGGGCTTACGCTTCCACGAGCAGGTATAGTTGAAGTCACAGTAATACTGGAAGATACGCTTCCGCGGGCAGGTGCGCTTGAACTAAGGCTAGGGCTTACGCTTCCACGAGCAGGTATAGTTGAACCACTTGAACTTACGCTAGGACTAGGGGATACGCTTCCGCGGGCAGGTGTGCTTGAACTAAGGCTAGGGCTTACACTTCCACGTGCTGATAGGCTAAAACCCGCTACGCCAGAAAAACTTGAGGGTGATACAGTGATGCTAGGACTAAGTGACCGCGACACAGAAGTTGCTACCGAGGCACGTATTGCTCCTGAACTGCTTACGGAAGGACTCGCGCCTGTTTGTAAGCGACGTGCTTGGTGTTCATACGTCCCAATCACCTCGTGTGAATATTCATTACACATAAATGTTATTTCCTTCATACATATAATAGATTCGCCGGGAAAATTACACTCATAATAAATAAGTTCTTTGGAAACTACCGAATCTCTACAATTTCCAACAACTTCCTTTCCGATTTTCTCGCAATGCGCGTTAGTAGCGGCCGTGCTACAATCGGCACGCGCGATGGGTGCCATAATTGTGAGTAAGCCGGTCAAGAACACCAGCATTGTTCGCTATTAGACCCGCGGGAATTTTCTATATATTTTAACTAAAAAATTGAATCTACTCTTTTTTTCTAGGAGTCACTCAATGGGATATACGATTTCGTGGGAACCGTTGCGATTTACGGATTTCACCTATGCGACTGTACTTTCGGTTGTAAGCCGAGTTATTTCTTGCCGAATGCGCGTAGAACACTGCGGATTTCTGATTGGCGAAGACGATGATTCGTGCGTAGCATTTGCTCGCGACGGAATTCAAACTCCGTGGGAAAAGACGAATCGTATGCCCTATACGAAGGAGGCTATGAAGGCTCTCATCGTAATGGTCGAGTACGGAGTCACGGAGAATCTAGATCACGACGATTCCAATATGGCGTGGTATTTGGAAGCGCTCGATGCGGTCCATGCGAAACATCCGCTTGTTTCCTATGAGCAGCAACGCCAGTATTTCGTCAATCTTGAGACGAGCAAGCGTGCAATGTCTTAGAGCAATGGTGCTGTTGTCGTACTGCGACTGCGACTGGCACTGCTTCTACTGCGACTGCGACTACTGCGACTACTGCGACTGGCTCTACTGCGACTGCTGTTCCCCCATTAACTCATTTCGCACCGCATCTACCGCAGCCCTGTACTCTGCGTCCGAGCGCAGACCTATCACTCGGTGCTTACCGCAGTACTTGAGGATTCCAAATAAATCCTTCGCGCGAGCCATACAAACTTTACCCGTTTCTACGTTACCTGCGCAGATAGGCATTTGGAAAGAAAAGAACGTATAAATCTATATACCCATACACTTGTACATACAAGTCGGTTCAATTTTAGATTCCGTCTTTGCTACTGTCGTCAAAAAATTTTTCTAGGTTTTTCTAGGTTTTTCTAGGTTTTTCTAGGTTTTCTAGGTTTTCTAGGTTTTCTAGGTTTTTCTAGGTTTTTCTAGGTTTTTCTAGGTTTTTCTAGGTTTTTCTAGGTTTTTCTAGGTTTTCTAGATTTTTCTAGGTTTTCTAGGTTTTCTAGGTTTTCTAGGTTTTCTAGGTTTTTCTAGGTTTTCTAGATTTTTCTAGGTTTTCTAGGATTCTAATGGTTACGCCTCCAATAGTGGCTCGAGCCATACAGCGTGCTCCTCAGCCGGAATCTGATACTCTGTGAATAGGGCTCGAGCCGTGGCCTCGCGCGTACCGATCGGATTGGACATCAGTCGCGCGATAGCGGACTGGAACGCTTCCCGTGACGGAGCGGCGACCAATGTCTCGTCGTAGCCCTGGAGTACGTTGAGCAAGCGGGCCATCTTACCGTTGGAACACATTCCTATGCCCTCGCCGACTTCTTGGGCCAGTCGTACTACGAGTTGCTGTTTCTCTTTATGGTTTCGGATGAACGCCCATACGTGGTCGAGTACCTCGGCGTAGGTATGCTCAAACGCGCTCGTGAGATTGTAGTCCCGCGTAATCTCGCTGACGACTCGTCGATGCAGCATTTCCGACGTCTGAGTTTCCGAGCCTTGGAAAGCGATGCGGGTCGCGAAATCGTGCGAAATCTCCTGAATCGTACGCTGGTCGTCCGCCACCGGATGGCGCAGAATCACGGCAATCGCGCGTACCGCCGCGTTCTGTACGCTGCTACGATGTACGCTTTGCGTATCGGCGGCGAACGCCCGCAGATCGATGCCTCCCTCAGGATCGCGTACAACTTCTGCTACAGGAGCGGCTGCGATAGCATTCAAGCGGGCTCGAACTACCAACTCCTCTACGAAGGCGCGATGCTCGCGCAATACACGTACAATCTCGCGAGGATCGAGACCGAAGGGAGCAATCGCCTCGTGGAGTACGTGGAGCGCCTCGCCCCGCTCTTCCAGCGGTATTTCAGAGTAGTTGTCAAAGCGCGGATGGTTCCTTTTCTGTACGTAAATCGCCGCCATAGCCCTTAGTACCGGCTGATACGCTGGTTCGCGTGGATCGCTAAAGCAGACGATAGTGAAGCCGACCGGAATATCGAATGTTGGTATGTTGTACATACGCCAGGCGCCCAGTAAATGACTGCAGAAAGCGTGACGTTCGGCGGATGTCAGCCGACCCAGATTGGCGAGAAAACGGGCGTTTTCTGCTATCCTGCGATTCGCGCGGTCTGTGGCAGCAGTGGTGGCAGTGGCGGCAGCAGTCGCGCGATACGCTGCGTCTGAACGCAGACCTATCGGGTGGTGCCTACCGCAATACTTTCGAATTCCTCCAAAATCCTTCGCGGGAGCCGTACAGGCTTTACCCGTTTCTACGTTGCCTGAGCAAACGATAGACATTTGGAAAGGAAGGAAGGAAGGAAGGAAGGAAGGAAGGAAGGAAGGAAAGGAGGACTTTAGAATGTAGGGGCCCTGCTTTGTAATTATGTTTCGGAAGACGTTCAATTTTTTCCGAAACTACAAAAAATATTTTTAGGGTTTTTAGGGTTTTTAGGGTTTTTAGGGTTTTTAGGGTTTTTACTCACATATCCTCCATATCTACGCCCGCCAACATCAGCCGCTCCACTCGCGACGGATGCCAGACTTTCTGTGCGAGTTCCTCAAAGATCATCGTACATCGGCGGACGATGCGGACTCGTGAATGGTACATCGCATTTAGTTGCGTGGAATTAATCATTCGTGCGACGTAGTCCGGCATAGATTCCAAGATTCCTTGGCACGCTAGGGTGTGATTGTGCGAACAACTCAGATACGTAAGAGTACTAGGAAGTTCGGGTAGGCTGCTCAGACCATTGTAGTCGCAAATCAATACGGTAAGAGTTGCCGGCAGTGCCTCTGGCAGCCGTTCTATCCGGTTGCCCCGACAGGCCAGATACTGAAGACCGGCTGGAAGAGTATTGGGGAGCAAGTATATCATATTGCCTCCGCAGTACAAATGGGTGAGAGACGCCGGCAAAGTGCTAGGGATTGAGTAAAGAAGATTGTTGGAACAATCGAGTTCCGTAAGACCCGCTGGCATATCTGGTAGAGAGCGCAGACGATTGTTACGACACTGTAACCACTCCATAGCGGTCGGCAGCGTCCCCGGTAGATATTGTAGTGGATTGTTACTACACTGTAACCACTCTAGAGTGTTCGGCAGAGCATCCGGTAGTTTGCGTAGTTCATTGCTGCTACAATCCAATGCGATGATACCCGCAGGGAGTTCAGGAAGTTCCGTGAGTCCCTGATTTCCGGAACAATAGAGTTCCGTAAGCCCCGCAGGCATATCCGGTAGAGAGTACAGATGATTGTTACTACACTGTAACCACTCGAGACCGGCTGGCAGAGCATCCGGTAGTTTAAGTAGTTCGTTGCCGCTACAATTCAATCCGGTGATGTCCGCTGGGAGTTCCGGAAGTTCCATGAGTCCCAGATTCGATAAGTCTAGCGGACCCGACGTCCATTCGCGAATGCGTTCTTGTGCTAGTGCTTGTGACATTTGCGCTAGTGCTTGTGCCATTGGAAAGGAAGGAAGAAAGGAAGGAAAGAAAGAAGGAATGGAGGACTTTAGAATATAGGGACCCTGCTTTGTATTTATGTTTCGTAAGACGTTCAATTTTTTCCGAATTCAGTAGAGCCTAGGCGACATGCTCTAGAATATCCTTCAGTACCATACCTAGTACGCGTCCCGCCCTACCCGGCTGCTGGTCTATCGCGCTATCGAGCAATACTCCGCGAATATGCGTTCGCGCCGTATCCTTAGAACATCCCCTCCGCTTACCTACGGCGTCCGCAAGATCGCTCA
>Ga0214921_10007428_pt1 | contig 14621 bp, 11 predicted proteins | sample LL1505_MetaG_FD_177992 | JGI IMG/M metagenome (GOLD analysis project Ga0214921, IMG submission 177992) | Freshwater microbial communities from Lake Lanier, Atlanta, Georgia, United States - LL-1505 | ecosystem: Environmental > Aquatic > Freshwater > Lake | place: USA: Georgia | collected... | reverse complement strand
AAGCGTCAATAGTATAAGTTACAACATCAGCTCCATCAACTTTATCGACTAGGACACCAAGACCATGGTCAGAACCTCCTACCCATTGTTTAGATCCGGGAGGATTATTAACATCGCTATTTGCGGAGTTATCTAGAGTAATAGTGACAGTTGACATTTATATATAATAATATATAAATAAAAACTATATGTTTTAAATCCAATCTTGAGGAATAAAATTCCATTCATAAATCATTACTTTTGGAACATTACTGTAATTCTTCTGAACTGTAGCCAAGAAAGAATCAAACATTGATTCATCCCAGATACCAAAAGCATCTAAAAGCCCACAAATAGAAGATTTTATAACTTGACCAGTTCCATCAATCGGTTGTGTTGCTTTAAATTCTGTACCAGGTTCATTTGATGGTGCTCCACATAACATGAAGTTTGTAGTTCCAGAAGATACAATTGTATATTTTACATTTGTTATCATATCAGAGGAATCAACAAGATCGGTGTTATTGCTTGCTACACATTCTCCATTAAATGTTGAACTCTTTGTCCATTTTTCAACAGAAAACATTGCCCATCCTTGCTGATTTTGGTTTGATTCTGAAAAACTTTTCAAGGCATTCCCGATAGATCCAGACAATAACTTATTAACGTCATTAAGGGATGTACAATAATCCGTTCCGTTCTGAGCAGATGAACAGGCATCCCCACCTTTTGAAACATTACATGCTGGTGATGTTTCTCCAACCCAATATATTTCTGGATATCTAGCACCTCCAATATCATAATTAGGATCACTTCCGATTCTTCCGGATGCCCATCCCCAATCGAGCTGAATATCTGGTAAATATGTTTTAAACATTTTAGTAATCCAAGATGAACCGTCTATGGTGGAGTATCCAGTATTTATTACTCCATCCAAATATAAATTTTCCGTATCAAAACCAATACAGGTTACTTTCTTACTAATCGCAACAGAATTAAGTCTTACAACCTCTTGAAATGCTAATTCCATCATGTCATTTTTTTCTCCAATCGAAGTCCAAGGACTGGGAGAACCATTCCAAGGAGAATCGGGTTCAGTGTCTAGTACAAATCCTGCTTCACAATTAGGCGGTAATTTATCTAACCAATATGTAACGACCCAATTTTCTTTGACATAGAGACAAGAAAATGGATCTTGGATTAGAAAGAAAGCTCGGGTAATATTTTTTTTATTAATATACTTGATATAATCATTACAATAATTTTCAAACTGTAATTTGTTTTTTTTACATTGATTTGGAATGCTTTCGTGCCAGATACCGATTTGATTACTCATATAATAATATAAACTATATATTTTTAAATGGATTTAAAATTGTTGTTTGGGTCTCTCAACTAATGATTATACTATACCATTAATAAGAGAGTATAGCTTAAAGATTATATAATATTATATTATATAATGAATGAGTATAGATTTTATCATTGTTACCAAGAACCACGTTCAATCGTTTGCTACCCTGTAGATAACGAGCATATCCAACCATCTAATCCAAACTCCCGTCTTTTATTCGTGCCAAAATATTTACCAGAAAGATTAGATACACTTGTATTAAATTACCAGTATTTTAAAAGTGTAACCATTAAAAAAGTTCCCGTTTTAAAAAGCTAAGTTGTCTAATTAAATTTATACGGAAACAAACACCTAAGTATGTGTGGCTCTTTTAATACCCCAATCCTCGAATACAACTTTCCGAGGCATAAGTCCGTTTGAGTTAATCACTACTCCATCAGCCGAGTCGATAAAAAGATACTTACAAGCATCCGCTGATATGCTCCCATCATGAAACTCCGAAACTCCAGTTCCTAAGTTATACTCGTAGGTATACCAGTAATCCTTATCCGCAAAGCCTGTGTCCTGATGCCAAGTCCAAGTGGCGTAATATGCTATATTTTTTGAGATAAAATTTTCATCCCAAGAAACCATGTTTGTATCTGAATTGATCATCTTAGGTTGAGGAGAAACTTGTCCATCCGGAATCCATGCCCACCATGTAATTACACACTTCTGTTGTAAAACTTGTTGCCAAACAGTTTGATCGAGTGCCGTTAGACACGCCTTAGCCATTGGAAAAAAAGATGGATTAGTTTCGTCCGGAAAACTAATTGAAGCCAAATCACCTAACATACACGTTTGCCCCTTCCAACTAAAAGTCTGTGTCCAAAAAAAGGCTGGATCGGAGATGTAAGTTGCTACTTGAGAGTCAAATGTAAAACTTGACTGTTGATAACGAATAAGCATACTCGCAAATACAGCATTTAGGTTTGGAGGAGTAGTTGAAGCCCAACTATTTACTTCTCCACACATAAAACAAGCAGCGAAAGCTCCTACAGGCCCAAAATCAGCACCCATAGCGGCAAAAGATCCCTCTAAAAGGTTTAATCCAACGGCAAGTCCGGGATCCGAGTTATCAGTAGAAGTCATAAGCAAGAAGCAGTTTGTAAAATAGGCCTGTCCGTTAGCGTAGATGTAATCATTGAAGGCTTGAATGTTTGCTAAGTTTGTTTTGACAATCGCGATATTTTCGGGTGTAGGGTCAGGCGTAGTACCTAGAGCAGATAATTGTGGTGCTTTTAAAGTTTTCGGTGGCAAATTCATTTATTATGTAATATAATATATTAATATACTTATATATTAATTAAATATATAAGAAATTTTTAAATTAAATCAGCAATATATTGATCATATGTTCCAATTTTGAATAGATTATATCCGTGATCATTTAAGTGGAAGCCGATATTTTTATTTTCCATATGATATTTTAATTTTTGAAAAATTAATCTTAGAGTATCCTTAATTAGTTTAGCATCTTCTTCTTTTAGATAATTAACAGAACTTGATGAATTAATAATATAATTAATTATTGTAGCACCATTACTTTTTTTAATTTTTAAATTTTCTATTTCTTTTAGATGTGTAATATTTGTATTATCAATATTATAATTTTTTAGATATAATCTAATAACTATACTGTATTCTGATTTACTGATTGATAGAATTATATTTTCAAAAATACAATCTTCATTAAAACTAAGAGATTCAAACATATTATATTATACTAGATAAAATCTTAAATAATTTTATAATAAGAAATAATTACTAAATTTATCTTCACCCATATATATAACACCATTATTATCAATAACATATTCAAAAATATTATCTTTATTAATTAATTTAGTATTTTTTATTTTATTAAGTATAATCATTATTACATCTTCAAAATTAATTAATTCATCTAATTCAAATATTATTTTTATTTGTTTATTTTCAATAGATATATCATTTTTTATATCTATTAAATTTTGTTTCAAGATTTTAATTATTTTATAATTATTATTATTATCGGTAAATATAAATTTCATATTCATTTTTTTATTTTTGATATTAATAATAATCATATTATCAATAATATAAAAATTAATAACATCTTTAACTTTTTTAAAAATATTCATTAGTATAATGTATGTGGATATATTTATATTAAATATATAAGAAAATATATAAAACAAAAATAATAAGTAAATATTATGGCAACACTTAATATTTCTACAATAGAATTTACAAATGAAATTTCAAACAATGATAACCCAACAGAAAACCCAACTGAAAACCCAACTGAAATTCTTTCTGAAATACCAGGTTCTGATCAACCAATAAAAAAGAAGGGTAAAGAGAAGATTCCACTATCAGTTAGAAACACGTTATGGAGTATATACTTTCAGACTAATTTGAATGGAGTATGTCAATGCTGTAAAACCGAAAATATATCAAAAAATAATTTTGATTGTGGGCATGTTAAGAGTGAGAAAGAGGGAGGAGCAGTTGAATTAAGTAACTTAAGACCAATTTGTCGGGCATGTAATTCATCAATGGGTACATTAAATATGGAAACATTTATGAAAAAATATGGATTTGATAAAATACCAGAATTAAAGACGGATAGTGAGAAGAAGGTGGAGGTAAAGGAACTTGAAAAAGCAAAGGAAGTTAAAGCAAAAGAGAAGAAAGATGATAAAGAAGAAAAATTAAGACGAGAGAAAGAGGAGAAAATAAAAGAAGAAGAGAGAATAAAAGAGGAAGAAAGATTTATGAAAGAGACAGAAAAATTAGAGAAACAAATGAAGGATGCGAATGATAAGGCAATTAAATTACAGAAGGAGTATGAAATAGTAATAGAAGGAGCAAAGAAATTACAGAATGAATATATGTTAGTATTTAATCAATTATTAGTAAAATGTAAAAACGATGATTTAAAAAAGATGTGTCAATCATTAAAAATGCCAAAGACAGTATATGGAAACAAAGATGAATATGTTAAAGGAATATATGAATTTTTGAATGAAAAAACAATTAATGACTATAAAGAGATTAGTAAAGATTTGAATATTAAATGTAAGAATATGATATCAACAGTATATTATTTAAGTAAGAATTATGTTTAAGGAGATTGTTGTTCGGCCTAGCTCTTCGAGCTGGCGCTCTCAACTAAAGGGCGGAATTTATTTTATAATTTTTAATACCATATAATGATATTAAAAATTGATTTATTGAAGGATTGTATTAAATAAATATTAGATTATATAAAATGTCAGAAAATTATGGTGAAATTGAAGCATCAAGTATTAAGATATTAGATGGTGATAAATTTAAATTATTATTAAGTAGTGATAATATTTCTACATTATTTGAGAAATTAGAGGAATATAAAAGTTATATTATTCATTTTATTAATATTAAGAAAATTCAAGATATACGATTATCTGCAGGTGGTATGAATATTTATAATAATGGAAAATCTGAAATTAAGGAAACAATAATTATAGATAATTATTGTAATTATTATACATTAAATTGTGGCGGTTCAAAAATTGTTTCTGGAACATATAATTCACCAGGAGATCATTTAGTTCATAGTAATAATTATACTTTATCTTTTAATAAAGAATCAAATAAAATTAAATTAAATAAATCAATTATTGATTATATTAAGAGTATTAATGGATTTGAAATTTTAACAGAAAACCCTATTTTCAATATGTTAAATAATTTAAAAATATTAAATGAGAATATATTTGTAGAATTAAATATACAAAAAGATACAACTCCTGTTGAAAAAGAGAAATTATTAACTAATTATTATACTGAATTATCGAAAGATAAAGAAATAGAAGGAAAATTAATTGAACAAATTGAATTAAAAAAAGAAGAATTCAAAAAATTAATTATTGATTATCGTAACAGAGAAGAGCATGATAATCTAAAAAAGAAAATAGAAACATATTATAATGATGATAGTGTTAAAAAGATAATTGAAAAATATTATATAGAAAATAAATCTATTATTACAGATAGTAAGATAGAATTAGAGAAATCATTAAGTATTAAAAATCAGAAGATTATTAAATTTATGAAATTAATTAATGATGATGAAATATATTATGACGAAGCAATTATTATTACTATCTATTTAGCTAATCTATTAGATAGTAGTTTATTATTAAAAAATAGATTTAATATTAAAAATAATAATTCATTAAATGCCATGCAAATAATTAATAGATATGCGATTAAAAATAAAATTCGAGTGGAAGATGCTAAGGAATTATTTAATGAACATATAAAAGAAGTATATATTGTAAAAGTTTTAACAAATCTTGAAAAACCTAAAGAATATACAAATATAAAAGAAAATACAGTAGTACCAAATATTAGTCCTCGAAGAAGATTTGAAAAAAAAAGCAGTCATAAATAATATTAAATTGTTGTTCGCCTTCGCTCTCAACTAAAGGGCAAATTTTAATTTATAATTTTTAATACCATGTAATGCTATTAAAAATTGATTTATTGAATAATTGTTCCCTAATGATAACGTTATTATATAATAACAATGTCTGAAGAAATAAAATTAAATGAATTAGAAAAAATTAAGAAGATAAAAGAAAATCTAGAAAAAAAGCAGAAGGAAGTAGAAGAAGAGCATAAAGATATTCAATTTAAGAATCAATTAAAGTTTATAATAAATAAAGTCAAAGTATTTTTAGAGATTGATATAAGTGATGATGAAGTATATGCTATATTAATTCAGTATCATAACATTCCAGCAATTCGATATTATATTTCATTCGATCATCGAAATTTATTACTTGCTCGAAAAGTTTTAAATAGATATGCTCGTTATCATGAAATTAGATATGAAGATAGTATAGATATTATAGCTGAATTTTTTAATTGTAAATTATTACCGATTAATGGACAAGCATATTATGAAAATTTACAACAGCGACAACAATATTCTAAACCAGAATGGGGTGGTAAAATTAATATTCCAATAGTATTACCATTATTTTACTAAAAAAATGATTAAATTGTTGTTTTGGCAAAGCCATATACGCCCTTCGGGCTACGCTCCGCTCTCAACTAAATCGCGTATTTTAATTTTTACTTTTTACTACCATATAATGATATACAAATTAGAAAACCAAAAAAAAGCAGTTTCAATTGAAAAAATTGATTTCTATATATTATATTGATACCTTATTATAATATATAGAAAATGAGTGAAAGTATAAATCTTAGTAGTTGGTGTCCGCGTGAATTTTGTTTAGCAGCAGATATAATGTATGCTGTTAAAGAGAATAAAATATCATCAGTAGTAGAACATGATTTTGATTTTAAGACTATGAAAATTGGTTTTAATGATAGATCAGGATACGTATATATGTATGATGACGATCTTAATCAAGCAATGCTATTTGATGGTGTAATGAGAATGGTTGATAATGATGGAGATATATATGAACCCAAAGATGGTAAGGAGTATCATTTAAGTATGACAAAAGATGATTTTCATAATTTATTTGACAGTAATTATAAAACTACTGATGATATAGTAAAAGTCAAATTACAATTTCTAGAAACAGATGATGACAGAATTAAATTGAGATGGGCATTATTTGATGATTCATATGATAAATTTGGAGAAAATACTAAAGAATATGATGACAAAGATGATTTCATTTCTTATTTTAAGAAATTGTCGGTGAAAGCTGAATGTTATGAATATGGATGTTCGTGTGAATTGTCTGAACTACAAGAGATGGTTGATTGTGAAGATTAATTTAAAAAAGAATACGTATTGTTCTAAATAAGTGTGCTATTAATTCATTTTTATTATTTAATAAATATATATATATATATATATATTAATGTCAATAATTCCGAAAGCAATAGCATATATTGAAAAATTTAGATCTATATCAAAAGAAATAAATACAAATTGTTTTCAAAAGACGGATACAGATTTATCCAATTTTAATTTTCCAATTTATTATTTATTTGATCATACAATTAATACTGAATTAGGAATGAAACTTACACAAAGAACTTTTTTAAGAAGAACATTACATTTAGATGAATTATTTTCTTTAAATTCTGGTGTTATTACTGATGTGGCTATAGAACGCCATGCGACAGTATTTTATCAATTTAAAAATGGTGATAGACAATATTTATATTACTCTAATTCTGGTCTTGGAATTGAGAATCAATTAACAACTAACGATATAACTTCATGTAAGATATTATATTTAAAAGATTCAACTTATTATCGATTTATACCAGCATATATTAATGAAATAATTAGAAGAATACAGCACGCCAACGCAGGGTGGCGTATTTATGATTATGGTAGTTCAAAAAATCGTGTTAGTGAAACATATAATATATTAATAGAAGATTTTACAATAAGACAAATTGGATTACCGCGTGAAGATTACGAAATAATGATTGATTATATAATTGGAGATAAAAGTGGTTTTGAAGAAATAAATGATAAAAATAAAGCGCAAACATTATGCAGTATTTTATTAAATTATATTATTAATAGATTAAATAGGAAAAAAAATCTATATACAGAAAATTATGAATGTTCATTTAATCATGTATTAAATGGAACAGATGATGAAAAATATAGAATAAATATTAATAGACTATCAGAAGGTTCTTTTTTAATAGATTTTATATTAAATTGTTACAATGGTAAAAATAAAGCTATTTATGAAGATATAATACAGTTAAAACCTAATCCACCGACTCCTTTTAATTTATTTATAGATGAAATAAATCTTAAATTAAAAGGAATTGAAGTACCTTCAATAAAATATAAATTATCAAATTCATTTGTATTATTATTTCATAATATTACTGGTTTATTTAATAAAAAACAACAATCTGGATCATGTGGTTTTTATAGTTATTATAATTTAGCTATAAATATGCTTATACTTCATATTTTTAATACTAGTAAAAATCCGGATGAATTTATTGAGAAATTTATTGAATTTCACTATTATATGATATTTTTGTTATGTATTTCTAATGATACACAATATAAACCGGATTCATTTATTATTTATGATGATAATAACATACATAATTATTTATTCATAGATAGATTAATAAATGAAAATAATTTATTGGATGAAATATTAACAGTTTATGAACGAAATAATACATTATATTTTAATCCAAATCGTATGTTATCAGATTATAATTTAGATATAAAAATAGCGGGAAAAATAAAATTATTTAACTCAGATACAAAATTAAATAATAATTTAATATTTACAAATTTATTTAATTGCTTAGATGAATTTATTTATAATATTCGAAATAGAAAATTAGTTCCGGGACATGGAACATCTATCTTAATTAAAAATACTATTAATGATTTATTTGAACCAATTATTAGAAATTCAATTGATACTAGTGGTGGGAATAATCTACTAAAATATCTTTCTGATAAGGAATCTTGGTCAATTAATTACACAATTGATATTCCATTAGTTTTTAATACAATTAAAAATATATATACAATCTATTTAATTCTACTGGTTAATATATATAATGTAGAAGGTCATAAGAATATAATTAATAACAAAAAAAATATAGTAAAGATATTGGATATTTGTCAGATTAGAGATGATCGTGCAGAATATAATCCTTATTCAAAAAAAGATAAATGTAAAAAAACTGGATCTTTACAAAAATATTTTTATACATCTACAACTTATCAAGATTTTTTATTATGTCGTTTAAATATTAATGAAATATTTAGTATTTCTGATATATTAGAAGATCCAGTATTTATTGAACCTTATAATCCCAATAATATTTTAGAATTAGATTTTTTTAAATATATTTATGTTACAGAAACTAATTTTACAGAAGATCTTACTAATCGAAATTTTTTACCATATTATTATGAACCATTAAATTTTTCTTTTAATTTCTCTTATATTCTCGAACCTAGAGAAGACAAAATTAATAATTTTATGAGAATAATATTTAATAAGTATGTAAATTGTAAAAATAAAATTAATAATATTTTTATTTCAGAAGTAATTAAAGATGAATATCGAAAAACTATTGAAAATATAGAAGAAAATATTATTGATTTTTTTATTAAAAGGATTGATGATTTATTAAGTTATAAAAAAGGAATAAGTAATCTAATATATTCTAATGCATATACTATCCTATTTATAATTATTACTGATGGTAAATATATATTTATAAATAAACAATACCTAAATATAATAACGGCATTACATTATTTTTCAATTATTACAGATATTAGTATAATAAATATAATTGATAATGAAGATATTTATGATAAAATGGTGATAATATCAAAAATACTTAAAAAAATTCGAAATGATCCTTTGAATAAACAATCACATGTAACAGAATTAATTGAATCTATATTTAATCCATTGGATGATAAAATTAAATGGATTGAAGAATTAGATTTTATTCCAAGACCTACACTAGAATATAAATATAATTATGAATATAATGGGCAAACTTATTACCTATCTGATCTTGTAAGAAAAGATATTTTACGAAGTGAAGAAGTTTTAAATAATATTTATATTATATTATCACGTTTTGGATTTAATATAGATGATATTATAAATAAATATCTTTTATTATTTCCAATAAATTGTACAGAACGTGCTGAACGTAGACAAGAATCAATAAATATTACTCACGAGAATACTTTTTATATTTTAATTCATAAAACAAAAAAATGTATTGAAATTTGTTTTAATTCTGAAGGTTATATAGATATCAATACGTGTTTTATATTTGATAAAAAAAATAAAACTAAAAAAGATCAATTATTATTAAATCTTGATAAAAAAATATATCCTTTTTTAAATTTAATACCTAGAGCAACCCCATATTTATGTTATCAAAGAAATAATGAATATTTTTTAGAAATTATAATATCAGGAAAAGATAAAAATATTACTAAAAATTTATATAATAATAAAATAAATTTAGAAAAAATATATGATATATATTCGTTTAAAATATCACCATCTATGCTGTTTATTCAAATAGATTCATTTGATCTTGAAAAATATAATATATTATATAAAATATTTGATACTAATCACATTAACAAAATTAATAGAGATTTTTTAAGTAGAGATATAATTTATGTTGATTTTTTAGAAAGAGATGGAATTCATACTATTATTAAATCAATACAAAGAGAATTAATAGATAGAAATGTAGAATACGATGATTCAAAAATTAGAATCTTTAGAGAAATTCTTAATTATGAAATAAAAGAAGATGAATCTAAAAGAGAAATATATGATAGTTTTATTAATGAAAATCGTTTTTGTTCTTTTAATTGTCCAGGTGGATGTAATTTTTATTCTACTAAAATCATTGAATTAAATATTATAAAAAATAGAATATTAGAGTCAATTATTTTAAATAGAATTGTAAATAATACCAATAATAATGTTTCAGATTATTTATTAAATAATATTGATAAATTTTTACTTTTAATGGAAATAAATGTATTGATAAAATTATTATCTACTATAAAAGCAGATTCAAATTGCTGGGATATTGGTTATGTATTAACCACTTTAAAAAGTTTAATATATTTTAATGAAACAATTATTAAGAAGTTCTATTATGGATTTGAAATCTTATTTTTATTACAAAATGATTATTTCTTTAAGGAAAATCAAATGAGCAAATATAATGAAATTCGAAATGATTTAATAACAAAAGAATCATCATTAAAATTACATCAATTTATGATGGGTAAAGGTAAAACATCTGTTTTTACTCCTTTATTATCATTTGCTGTTAATATATTAACGGATAAAAGACCGACTATAGTAACTGTGGAACATTTAGTGAATCAAACTAAAAAATTCATGTATTTTACTGAAAAAATTACAGATTTAAAAACAAATGTATTTTCAGATTTTCAAGCTAAAAAAAGATGGTTAGAATATACCGATGTTAAATTAAATAGTGATTTACTAATTGAAAAAAGAAAATTAGAAGGAAAATTAGATGATAAATCAATTAATCGTCTAGAAGAAATTAATAATATTAAAATTGAAAATGAAATGAATATAATTGATGAATTTGATTATCATCATAATTATTTACAATCAATTTTTAATTATGTACAAAAGAAGGAACCTATTAATAAGGAATTATTTGATTATATTTTTGAATATACTTTTTGTAAGCTTGATGCTGAAAGAAATAAAATGGATTATACGGGTGAAGTTGATAAAGTGTTAATTAATCCATTAAATAGACAAAATATTAATATAGAAATATTAAATGCTAATTTAAATGATACATACAATTCAGCAAAAACAATGATTTATAACCAACAATATGGATTTTCATTTTTAATATTTGAAGATGAAAAAAATACATCATGGAGAATTTGCACACCTTTTGCTAATAAAAAAGATACACCAGTAAAAGATTCAAATTTTTCAAATATATTATTAAGACTAATATTAACAATAAAATTATATATAGAAAGATTTGAGGGAAAATTACAAACATATGATTATGAAAATATAGGTAAAAATAAAATAATAGGTATTGAAATATTGCCATTAATAGAAAATTTAATAGAAGCAAATGAAGTTATGTTATTTTATACAAAATTTAGTTCTAATCTTACAAATAGAATTGAAAAATTATTTGAAAAAATATATTTAAAAATTGATTTTAATAAAAAATGTGAAATATTAAAAAAATATTTATATGAAGTAAATAAGACAAAAATAAATATAACTACAGAACAAAGAAATATGAGTTTTCAAGATATAATATATAATAATTATAATCAATGGCAAGTTGGGTATACCGGAACTGCTTCATTAGAATTAAATAATTATATTGATAATGAAAGATTTGTTTTTAGAAATATATTAGAAGATTTTGATGAAAAGATTGAAGTTATATTAGCTCTAAATAAATATGGAGTTGATTTAAGTTCATTCGAGGGGGGTGGTAATTGGTGTTTTAAAGGATCAGTATTGTCTCCATCAGGGTCAGTAATACCTCCATCAGGGTCAGTAATACCTCCAGGGTCAGTAATACCTCCATCAGGGTCAGTAATACCTCCATCAGGGTCAGTAATACCTCCATCAGGGTCAAGATTTAGTTTAGAATGTGATCCAGTTGATAGTCGAAGATTAGATGTATATTTTTTAGATCAAAGATTAGATTGGAAAGTAGCAATCGAAGAGATAATAGAAGTAATAAAAGATAATCCAAGAGGATTTGTTGATTTAGCAGGAATATTTATAAATAATAAGAATGAAGAAATTGCGAAAGAATTAAAGAATCATTATAAAGAAACAAAAAAAATCATATACATAACATTAGAAAATAAGGGTAAAGAATATAATATAGATAATACGTCAAACGATTATATACCAGAAGATGAAAATAATTTTTATTATTATGACCAATGTCATACAGTAGGAACAGATTTAAAACAACCACGTACTGGTCATGTTGCTATAATAATAGATAAAAATACAAGATTAACTGATTTTGCTCAGGCAATTTTTAGATTTAGAAAATTAAATAGGGGAACATATTTAACTGTTTTTTATACAGGAAAAGAAGAAGAAGAAGATTTATACAAGACAACCGAAGAAATATATACATTATTAAAAAATAATGAAGATAAATTTAATAAGGATCAAATAGATGGTATAAAATATCAGTTATTAAAAACAATGGTAAGAAAAATATCAAATTGTTATTGTGAAGATCAAATATATCCTGAATTTATGAGATCTTTAGAATTTGATATAGATTCAACTATTCAATTCATGAAAGACAATATTAATAATTTAAATGGATGTATGAATAATGAAAAAACAATATGTATATTAGATATTTTTAATCAATTGAAGTCATTAGGAAGAAAATTAATAGAGTTAGTCAATGGTTCTGTAAATTTAATTGAAAATGATCACGAACATCAAGAGGATATAGAAAGAGAGGAAATTCAACAAAGAGTTCAACAGATTGCTATTGCGGAAGAAATAATTGAATCAAATCCATTTTTAAAAAGATTTTATAGTCCTCATAAATATATTATAAAGCATTTAAATTGTAATAGTTGTATTTATCGTACCTGCGTTAAATTATTTAATACATCTGATATACGTATAAATAATAAAGAAATATATATTAGTTATAATTTTTTTAATTATAAATTCGAAGAATTTTATCCTAAATTAGATTCAGAAATAATAGATTATGAATTATTTAAAAATGATAGATTTTGTTTTATTGAATTAAATAATAAAATATTAATTGAACTTGAAGATGTTGCATTAGAATATTATTTATATAAATTACCGGTATATGATTATTTGGGTCATTTATTATTACCATATATGGGTAATTTAAATGTAAAATCCCCTTTAAAATTTGGTATATTAGACATAGATGATCAATTCATAAGATTATTTGGAATAAAAAATTATATTAATCCAAATCCAAGAATTAATCCGATTGTTCCTTTTGAAAGTATAATTTCGAATGTAAATCAAATTGGTTTAATTTTACTAGCATACATTTATTATAATAGAATAACTGATAGATATACAATAGATCCATTATTAGAAAGGTATTTTATGAATATTCATACGATTCCAATATCTCCAACAATCATACCTAGAAGAGATTTAACTCACAATATAGAGAATACAATAGATTTAATATATTTTGATGAATATATAAATATACTTAGATTGGATGAAAGTGGTTACATGAATCCATTACCAATTATAAAATATAATAAATATTATTATTTTACAAATTATGATTTTGATTTTACTACATTTATTAGTTCTATTGAAGGATTAAATATATCTGTAAATGAATCTATAGATGGTGGTTATTATAAAAAATATTTAAAATATAAAAAAAAATATATAGCATTAAAAGATAAAATTTAAGAAATTTAAAAATCTAATTTTAGAAGATTATAATTTGTTGCTATACAAAACAATAATTTTTATCTCCTTAAAAAATTAAATCGTATTATTTTATATTTTTATTTCAGCAAAGCCATATACGCACTTTGGGCTACGCTTCGCTCTCAACTAAAATTAAATACTAAGGATAAATAAAATAATATTTCATATTATTTTATGTTGTTGTTCGCTTCGCTCTCAACTAAAGGGCGGATTTTATTTATTAAAATTTAACA
>Ga0214921_10007425_pt1 | contig 14624 bp, 19 predicted proteins | sample LL1505_MetaG_FD_177992 | JGI IMG/M metagenome (GOLD analysis project Ga0214921, IMG submission 177992) | Freshwater microbial communities from Lake Lanier, Atlanta, Georgia, United States - LL-1505 | ecosystem: Environmental > Aquatic > Freshwater > Lake | place: USA: Georgia | collected... | reverse complement strand
GATGATCTTTGATAAGCAAATGTATTGCTTATTGTTAATGATCCTAGAATGTGCATAGAGCTTTAACATATCAACGTCATTAGCTTGTGCGGGTTGCACGTTTATTGCAAGAGAGCCTATCAATAGGAATAGCACTCCCATTAGCTTCATTACTCGCTGCGAGCTTGCCGGCACACCGGCTCTCCGCGAGAGCATGAAGCGTAGCGCAGTAGTCAAATAGGCTGAGTTATCCACAGGTTTTTGAGCATGGTCTCGGCGTGTTATCCGCAGGTTATCCACAGGCATCAATCTTTGCCCCATCCTTTTCCCTTGAAATGGATTGGCGTCGATGTCCACACGCGTTCCATTGCCACCAGGCAGTAATCGCAACCGGGTGTTGATAGATCATCTTCAAATCCGGCTTTGACGGCTTTGACTGTGCTGCATACCGGGCACTTGAATTCATACGTCGGCATTGTCAACCTTGAATAGTGAAATGCCCATGACACCGCAGCTCATGCACTCCACGCAATGTACGTTTGGTGGCAATGTGTCAGTCACTTTCACAATCTTGTGATTCGTCGATTTCTTTTCAACGCGGCAATCAAGCTTGATAATTTCGAGCATAGATACTCCGATTCAAATTCTCGATGGGATTCAGGTCTGATGGATTGATCCAGTATGACCGGTCTGAACGTTGCCTGGATGGTCTGCGTGCCATGCCGATGGGAATCCAGCCGACGATGTAGTAATTAGGCGAATTACCGGTAACGAGCACCGCCACGTCATCAGCTCGGTCACGATCACGCAATATGAGACACCCATTCTTCCAGGGTGTGTGCTTGACTTCGAGATTCCAAGCCACATCAGCTTGATTTTTGAATGTGTTCACCGTGCCTTCAAATGGTAAATCGAAGTATTTGGCTACTGCATTTTCAGCCCCCAAAGCTTCGGAATTGCGTGCAATATCCTGGAATAGATTGAGCTTCTGCACGCTGTAGTCGTTCATTCCTTCCGACCCTTTGGCTCTTTCCAAAGCTTTGACGGCGCAATTCATTTCTTCGTCGTGGTTAAGGCGTACCAGGATCATTTGCACTCCCGGCATATCCAAATCATCGAAAGGCCTTGATTTTGGATCGTGTAACCGCCGGCCAGTGGTTGCCATTTTTGGCATTTATCGCACCAATCAATCTGCAATGGCTGCATCTCTTTGATGACTGTGCCATCGATCTGAATCGTGGTGCTTTCGCCATTTTGCTTTTGCATGAATAGCTCACCCATCAGATTCGTTCCTTCCACTTGCCGTCACTGCCTAGCACATACCAAATTGGTGGACATTGATTGGCTTTGACTTTCTCGACGCAGACATGGCCACGGTAAGGCTTGCCATTCTTTTCGCCTTCTTTCAGGATCATGTGACCATGACGACAAATTGGTGATTCGGATTGAAGTTCGCCACCCAATTCGGATTTGATTTGCTCCACAGCTGATTTGGCTGTCGTGAAACCTTCTTCCCAAATTGGCTTTGACCAGGGATCATCTTCGACGAAGCTTTTTGGCATCGTTTCGACTTGCTGCATATTCTCTTTCGATGCTTTTTCCTCTGTGCCCAATACGACGCTTGCGCATCTACCAATGGCACTCGAAACCGTGTCCTCTACATACCAGCGTTTCATCTGAACGTTATATGCCCCGACCATGCCGTGTGCATAATCGATGGCAGCTGGCTTTTCGTCATCGTAATGACGATAAATGCGGCACTCTATGAGAATGTAGCCTTTTTCCGGATTCCAATCAATGATTGATGTCTCGATGCGATTGGTGGGATACGTGGCGTGGAGACGAATCACCTTTTGATTGACTGTCTCATAATTGTCTAGGAAACCGGCCATTATTTGACCGCCTTACGTGCCATGATTTTGCCGCGAACTATGCCGACGGCCTTACCTTCACGGAATCCGACTGTGTAGCCGACCATGAAGCCGCCGGAAACCCCAATGAGTAACCAGGCAGCTGTCTCTCCAAATGTGTACATTTTTACTCCCGATGGGAGATTGACTGTTCTCCCAATGCGTACGGTGACGCATAGGGCAGACATTTGCAAGAATCACGCGTGATTTACGGCGTGTCTAATCCCTGGCGTGGTCATTTAAGTGCTTAATCAGCATTGCCCGGATTTCTCTGACGTCTGTGCGCAGGCCTTCGGCAAAGCCGTTTGATACTGGCCGGGAATTTTTTTCCGACTTAGCAGCAAAGACTGCGGCAATGGCAGAAATCGTCGCGGCAGCTATCATGCCGACCGCCTGGATAGTTTCGGTCATTTTGCATTGATGCCGAACTGGGTGTCATTGGGATTCAAATACCGGATAATGACTGGAATCACGGCTGCGCCACCAGCTGTCAAAATGGCCTTGAGATCGGTCACTCCGGCCAAATAGACGGCCAAAGAAGCTGCGATGAATGATCGTAGCCAACTAGCTGCCAATGCCTTGAATTCCTTCATTTTCCTTCTCCAATTTCGCTATCAACGCAGCGACTTTCGCTGGTGGTAGTGCAATTTCAAAGTGCATTTCATCCTTGCGATTCCGGTAATCGCCACCCCACATTAAACCGTATTTCTTTGCCAGTGCTCGAATCATCGGCACTTTTTCATTTGGGAATGTCCCGACTTTGCCCAGGGGATGTTTCGTGGAGTTCAAATCGATGGCTGTGCCCGATGAATGGTTGGAAAGCTTCCCCACATTTCCACGGACATCGCGAAAGCAATATCCCCAATCATCGAGCTGTGCCCCATCGATTGACTCGATAAGTCTGTGAAAATCACCGGCAAAACCAATGAGCAATGGTGCAACGGCTTCGGCGCATTGAAGCTTGATAAACGTACCCGGGATGGGATACGCCTTCACGCCGATTTCGGCCTTGTCCTTAGACGCTGGCCAGCCGTTAGTTGATTGAATTTTCATTGTTAATGGTTGCGTTAAAAATCCATTTAGAATCTTTATCCTTTAATAATGGCGTTTGCCATGATTGAAATTGAACTTCATCAATATCAATTAAAGTTAAATTTTCAATTTCATCGCCAACCCATGCAATGACTCGATTATCATTTGCATTTATTTTTGGGATTGTAAATTCAGTGACGGGATTTTTTTCATCAATTTCGCCAGTTGCAGCATTAACGCCAAAGATAGGATAATTTAATTTGGTTTTGATTATTTCATGCCATGATTCAAATTCTGACATATTTTCAAATATTGCGAACACTAGCTAATCCCCCATTTGGCTTTGAGATATGTAATATTATCGTCACGATCTTGAGTCGAAATGCTTGAACCGTAAAATAAGACTTCACAGAATTCAAAATCTGCATAACCACCGCGAGTATTGAAACCAACACCGGGAGTGTATCCACCGGGGCCGCCGCCAACGTTAAGAGTTGCATCCGGTGTTCTACTTGTCGTATCTGTTGCGCCATTAGTTATGACTCGTTGAGAAATTGAACTGCTTGTAATTTGATTTACATAATGCAAAGCTAGAGTTCCACTAGAAATAGTGTTTGAACCATTCAACACATTTGCACCGCTGCCTGTTTGATAAGTAAATTTGCTACTGTTGAAATATGAAAGTGGCATATATCCACCAAAACCGGCATCCCTACCGGTCATCCACAGTCCGCCGGTTGTAGTGTTATTCATTTTTGCTACAAGAAAAAATGACATGGTAGTCGCACCATTGCCAGGCGCATACGGGGTTTGATTGGCCATTGCATCACCGCGTGAACTGGTAAATTTCAAAGTAGTCAATCCATTTACGGATGCACTCATTACTTGCGGTTGTTGGCCTGAAGTAGCTTGAGTTACCGTATATGAATATCCCGATGCTTTATTGCTCAAAGCCGATGCACGACCACCCGATTGAGTTATTGTTGCGGTATCACTGGCGTCATACCATTGCAAAAGTCCAGTTAATACGGGAGTCGTAGGACTTAAATGGCCAGAAATTTGGGAAGCATAAATTCCAAGTCTGCTCATTTAGGATAGATCGCCAATCACAGTGAATGTGTTGCTGGCTGTGCAAATCACAGTGCACGCTGAATATCTTGCACGAAGTTTTGGTGCTGCCGCTGTTGCGCCTGTTGAAGTAATTGTCACGCCTGCTCCGGCTGCAAATGTAGTAAGTCCAACGCCGATTGACTGCACGTCGAATTGCTGGCCTGCGCTGAATATTGATGGTGGAATTGTGACCGTGACTGCGCTTGCATTGGATGTGGTCACTAACTTGTCAGCATCGCCTGCCACGAATGTGTAAGTCGTGCCAGTCTGCGCATTGAATGTTAAAAGTTTTGGTACTGCCGCAGCTGCTAAATCGTAAGCTGCTTTGACTGCTGTGGATGTTGCGGCAACCGTTGATGATGTTGTTGATGTTGAATCTGAAAGCTGCACTGCTCCGGCTTGCGATGTGGAAGCTGATTGAATTCCCACGGTAATTGCACCGGATGTTCCACCACCTGTAAGCGGTGAAGTAGCTGTGATTCCGGTGATGTCACCTTGATCATTATTGATCCATACGAAGTCCATATCGGTATTTGAATTCTTTGAAAGAATCTGACCCGATGTGCCACCTAATAGGTCGGCCATGGATGTCGCGACCGCCTGGCCGAACACTTCAAAATCAGCCGGAAGATTCGTGACCAAATCAGTATTGGTCGGCATCTCCCAACCAAAAGGTGTTGTTGGATTGCTCATTTTTTCTCCTTATGCGACTACTAGGGCATTTTCCCATGTAAGTGTGTTTGAAAGGGTGTTCCAGTGCTCCGACACGCTGACTTCATTCCACTTTAATGCCTGCAATGAATAGGCCAGTGGTGAGAGCAAAATCGTCAATGCGATGGTGTTATATCCGGCCGACCATTGCCAACCTTCTACGAATCCGGGATATTGGCCGGCGGTCATGTTCAGCGGCAAATCTGAAATAAGCAATGGCAACCCCATGAAAATATTGATTAAGGCGTCGCGATCTGCATCGTCAATCTCCGGATTTGTAAGCTCGAAACGGATTGATTGCATCATATATTGGGGATAGGCACGCAATTTCAAATAAAAGGCTGCCTGAGATTCGGCATCAACCTGGTCGTGCAACGTAGTGGCGATGATCTGTGCCAGCCGACCATAAATCCCGATTGACGTCAAATCTTCATCACTTACCTGGCTAGTCGATCCTGATCCATATTGAATCGTGACATCGTTGCGTACGTCTCCGGCTCGGGTCTGAACCTTGATTCCAGCGGCCAAAGCCTGTGCAGCTGAAAGTTCGGTGTATCCATTTGCGGCAAGATACTGGGATCGATGAGTCGAATCTGCATAGGAAATTTGGCCTTGTGCATTTTCGTAGATATAACCAAGCCCGGAAGTTGCCAGTGCTGAAACCAATGAATAAACATCGATGGTGTCAGCTGAACGGGCAGCGAGATCATAATTGCCAGGCGTGTCAATCTCACCTAAGCCGACATTTTGAGCATTTGCCCACGTCTCCGTCGCTGGTGTGTAATTGCCCCAGGTGAGTGCTGATGGTACTTCCGACCAATTATTCAAAAGCAAATCGGTGAGCACGGTATTGATCTGTGTGCCATCATGTGCTCGGTTCAAGCTTGCTGAATAGAGTGCCTTTTGAAGCCTGGAAAGTGCACCCAAAGCAATGATATTGATTGATTGAGTGATTCCAATATTGCCTGCCTGTACGACTTCGACTGATAAATCAACGACTGAACCGCCAAAGATAGGCACGAAATTATCGTTGGAATCTTTCAAAGAAATTCCCACGGAATCATTGATGTTGATACTCACCTGGGATTGGCTGACGTTGTAAAGCGTGAGATTGCAATACCCGGCTTGCGCCTGTTCGTAGATATTGTTGCGACCGCCTTGAATGCTTAAATTGGCCAGCACGAATTCGGTGTAGTGAACGCCATTGATGGTTACATCCCAAATGGGATTAAAAAGCGTCATCCGACCAATGCCCCTGCGCCGCCAGTGCCGCGATAAAAGCTATTGTTCAACACGGTCGTGATTGTTCGTGCCGCAGCTTCCGGATCACCTACAACTCCCATATTTACCGTCACCTGTGGTGCTGGTGCTGCATTGCTGACATATCCTGCCGGCGCACCGCCGATTGTCACCGTTGGCTGGAATAGCTCTGTCGTATAGCCGGCAGGTGCTCCACCAATGGTCACGGTTGGAACTAGATTTGCAGCTGCGTTGGTAATTGCCGTACCGGTAGCCGCAACTGATGCAGTGGCAGCCGATGATCCTGAAACTGATGGTGGTGTAATGGATGGCACTGATGGAATCGATGGAACGGCAGCTGATGAACCGCTTGAACTTGATTTCGGAATACTGACCGTTGGAGCTGAGGAAACCGGAATCAGCGGAACATTTGGTAATAGCGGAATCGAATTGTATTTGTCCAATAGCCAGTTGATTGCCGTGATAGCACCTTGAATTGCTTTGGTAATGACTCCGACGATATTGCCCACGATGTCAATCACGCCGCCGGCGATTTTGCCCACGCTTTCCAAAGCTTTACCCAGTACCGTGCCGATGACTGGCGCAACATAATCGGCAATGAGCTTGCCAAATGCCAGGAATGAATCCATATTGTCACCTATGGCATCTTTGATATATCCAAATGCTTTCACAAGGCCATTCCAAATCGGTGTGAACACGTTTGTGATGACTGCACCCAAATACTCGATGTAGCCGGTTAGACCGCCTGATTTATTCGAGAATGCGTTTGATACCTTTTCAACGATTGGGATCACGTTGATGGTCATGAAATTCATCAGCTTTTCCAGGATAGGCAGCAACGCGAATCCGATAGTCTCTTTGGCTTCATCAAATGTGACTTTAAGACGTTCCATGCGGCCTGCGAAGGTATTCGCATTGGCTGTGGCTGCTCCGGCAAAGAGATCAGATAAACGGCCTTGAACCTGCTCAAATGACATGGCTTTAAGTTCGGCTGAGGATAATCCAATGCCTAACTTGCCCAATGCCGCTGTATTGCCGTCGTAGGCCTTTCCCAGGGCATTTGCGACCCCTTCCAGCGGCTTTCCGGTCTGTGCTGATATATCCAATGCCAAAGCCAGTAAATCCTGAGCTTTGCCGGCTTCGTTGGTCGAAAGTGCCAGGCGTGCCATCGCTGGTCGAAGTTGTTCATCACTGACGCCTGTGGCCAATGACATTTTGAGGATTTGTTTTTCGACGGAAGCAATTTGGTCATCCGTTGCACCTGTGGCATTGCGCAATGCTCCGGCCAGCTTGACCTGTGCAGCTTCATCGGCGATTGCAGCTTTGACGCCATCGATGCCAATCTTGACGGCGTAAGCTCCGGCAGCTGCGGCAGCGGCGGCAAATGCCAGGCCTGCCTTCTTGCCAAAATCACTGATTTTGCTCGATGAATCTTCGACGTCATTATTCGCCTGTTTCAGCGATTTGTTCAGCTGATCGACATCGGCAAGGATCGCCAGCTTTAACGTTCTTGATCCTGTAGCCATCAGCCCCACTCCTTCAAAATCTTATTGAACGAATATTCCCACTCATTGATGATGTAGGGCTGTTCGGCACGCAGAGTTGGATAAATGAACCATCCACGCGATCCACGGCCTTCACGACCTGACCACACCGGGAATTGCTTAAATCTATTTGATCCGAATTCTGAACCACCCCAAAGCTGTTGAGTCGTAGCTCCACCGCTGAATTTTTGGCTTACGAATCCAAATGAAATTTCACCAATCTTGCTGGATTTGCTGACACGCGATCCATCAGCAATGCGACTGGCAACATTCCTGGATTGCAGGCTTTGCGATTTCGCTTGAATCTTTCCCTGTAGATATGTGGCCAGTGCATTCGACGTGATTTTGGCTTCGTCGATTGCCTGGTCATCCATAGCCTTGAAAGCTTTGATGACGCCGCGAAGATCGCTTTTATCGTATGCGATTGCTTCACTTGTCACGTTTGCTCTCCAATATCTCGATGGCCGTCAAAATATCTTCGGCCTCTGTCCAATATTGCATCGGGATTCCCGTTGCCAACGCTAGATCGACAAGAATTCTCCCTATGCTTCCGGGTTTGTGGCTTTTGGGTCGGTATCGTTCACCGTCACTTCGGCCACCGTGTCACACCAAATTTCAAAAGGCTTTACCGGTTGGCCTGCCGCTTCACGTTTCATTGCGTGATACGCCAGGAAAAGAAGATCAGCGATGCCAATCTTCTCTTGCGCCTGCGAAATGATGTGCCCAGTTTCCTTTTCCCACTTTCGCCACTCCGGTGGCTGTGCGGTGTAAGTCTCCTGGTTTCCAGCTGTATATTCGATTGTGATTGGTAACTTCATTTTTACTCCCGATGATTTCTGCTAGTCGAGTGCCGGTGTGGTCACGCAAGTGAATGAAAGTGATGCTGTAAGTGCATCCGGTGCAGTACCACCCAAAGCCGGGAAAATTGGCTGAACGCTGAACGCGTACGCAACCCCTGCGACTGTGAAAAGCACTGGCAATGCTGTATTTGGTGCAGACGCAGCTGCATTCCAAAGTGCTTCGCAAAGCGATGAAGCTGCGCCAAAATCCTGGAGCATTTCAACGGCGAATGTGCCTTGTGTGTCTGTGGTGTAGTAAGCCTTACCGTCGAGTGTCTGATAGGTATTGATCGTTGAGTCGATGGTAAGGGTTGCTGAAGTAGCCTGAGCATCAAACGTATCACCATCAATGGTGAATGTGATGTCTCTACCTGTGATGATAGTCGTTGCCATTTTTGCTCCTAGTTGTTTTCCTGTGTGAAATAAGTCGAAACGTTCAAATCTGCAACGAGCAAATTAGAAGCTCCGACCGAAACGATTGACGGCCTTTGAACATCGCCGACCACGTATCCTGGGGGCATAGCTCCCAAAATGCTGATGATGAGTGCTTCGAGCTGATCCAAAGCACCGCTATTTGCGTTATTCGCAACCGCTGCGGTTACGATGAAATTGACTTTGACCTTCGTGACTGCACCATTCAAAAGAGTGCTTTCAAGCCACGGTGAATCCGGGATGATGACGCAGGCCGGTGGGATTACGGCTTCCGGTGCTACTGGATAAACGGATGCTGCAACGCCTGAAAGAGCCGTGGCCAATTCAGTGCGGACATCGAGAAGTGACTCTATTGGCATATTGAATCCACATCATAAAATGCAGATATAAGGCCAATCACGCGATTTTGTAAGCTGCGACCCATGCGGAATGGAGTCGGAGCAAAATCAACGCCTTCAATTTGGCCACCTGGTGCTGTGACGCTTTGGAAAATTTCTGTGGACACGATGAGAATCGCTGTTTTAATTGGTGCAACGTTTGCGTAAAGCTCTGCAGCTGAACCGCCATCCAAGGTGATCGTTCCTGCCGGAATCACGGGTGTGGTGATTTGGTCTGCATGAACTAGAGACGCAGTGACCTGGAAAGCATGAACGGAATGCCCAGTCACTTCATATTCGTCATCAAGTGCACCGCAACCGGCAAGAATGACCGTTTGCCCCGGTACGAAATAATTTGGTCGCAATGTATCAACGTAGAGCACATTATTTGTGATCCGTGTTGCCACGACTGCGCTTTGGTACTGGGTAAGCATTGGCAAAATCGTTGCCTCTGCGCTATCGATTATTTGGTCGAGATAAACATCTGAGTAAAGAGAATCAGAGACGCCAAGTACCGCACGTAGTTCATCAGCCGTGATAATAGCTGGCATCTCTGATCCTTTCGTCTGCTCGACTAGCTCGGGAGTGAACTAGCCGATGTTCAATGGTTCGGAATTAGTCCTTGTTGAACGCGTATGCGCCAGCTGCGATTTTTGTCGCTGTTGCGCCATAGCCGTACATGAGAATTCCGATGCTGCCATCTGAAATGATGTTTGTACGAAGCTCCAAGCGTGGAGATTCATACCATGTGTAGGCATCGCGGTTGATGACATACATTGAGTCATCGCCTGTGCCTGAGAGTGCAGTATCAACCCAAAGATCGATGCCATTTACTGAGCCGCGAAGTGAACGTGGCTGTGCATTACCAGCTGCGTTCTGTGGCTGTAGAGCATTGTAAATTGGTCGGCCATCGACGTTGAATGACATGATGCGACCCCACATTTGTGGAGATACGACGATTGCATCAGCAAACTTCATGGTGTTTGAATAAACGCTGACTGCGCCATTTGAAACCCATGTAAGAAGTTCAGCTGCTGTAATGTCTGTGCCATATCCGGTAGCTGTCTTTGTTGCGCCTGCGATGATCTGTGCAGAGTTATATTCGTTTGTAGCACGAGCATATTGCGCAGAAAGATTTGAAATGAGTTCAGAGTAGAAAAGTGGATCGCTGCGATCTGCTAGCTCGACACTCATCACCTGAGAACCCTTGAATGACTTGACATCCACGTTGATGAACTCAGATTCCATAACGACTGGTGTTACTGGATCAAGTTCATCGACCACTGCAACGTCAGGAAGTGTGGTGATCTTTGGGATTTGGAATACAAGGCCAGCGGTAGGCAATGTGCCATTTGAAATGGAATCGATTGAAGCTCTTACATTATCTGCAAGGCCATTGACAACTTCGCGAAGCTGACGTGTTGGGATCAAGCCAGGATTATCAGTTGATGATGTAGCTGCTGCAATAAATGCTCGGGATTCTTCTGAACCGCGTGCAGCTGCAACTTTGTGCATGAGATATGTTTCAGGTGAAACGATTGGATTGCGTGTTGCGATGAAATTGACAGGCTTTGGTGCTGCTGCCTGTACTGGTGCTGAAGCTTCTACCGTCTCGGCGGCAGTTGGCTCTGTGACGGTGTTTTCCACGACGTCTCCTTCTGTTGATGGTTGTGGTTGTGCTTCTGCCTCATCGGGTGATGGTTCAGAATCTTCGGGTGCTGTTGTAGCTGCGACATTTGACACACGTGCTGAATCAAATGCCGGGTTATGTGTTAATGCGACCCCTACGAGGTCAGCGGAATTGACGATCATTGTGCCATCCTTTGCATGGGTGAAATCATTTGCATTTGCTTCCACACTGAAACCGTCACGGAGTCCATCCATTGCTTCCTGAATTGCATCAGTGCCAGCGGTGGTCTTTGAGATTTTAAATGTGGCTTCGATTGAATTTCCATCCGGTGAAAGCTCCATCGAAAGTGTTTTGCCGATTGGCCTGGCTGCATCGTGCTCCAAATTGAGCTTTACATTCGCTGGATTCAGTGATCCGCGTTGAAACATCACTTTGCCGGTCGATGCTGTTGCAGGTACGCCAAATTCAACAATTTTGCCAGTGATTGTCCTGGCTTCTGAATCTGCCGCTGTGATTGTGAATGGTGTGGTTACTTTCATTTAATCATTTCCTCTGCTTGACGGATTTCTTCGACTGTAATGGCTGGATTGCCGTTTGCATCGACGATTGAATTCAAAGTCTTATAGATATTTGCTCTTTCTAGATCACTGCCGCGTAGATAATCGCTAAGATCATATTCAACACGCTGTGACTGTGGTACGAAATCCGGCATGGATAGACGTTCAGAAATTGAAGTCATCAGCGGAATCAATGAGAAATCGAGCAATGTCTGACGTTGATTTGTCGCATTGCTGTACGTCATCGATGATCCAGTCTCAGCATCGACGTAGTAAGCCGGAATTCCCAAAGCTCTTGCGAGTTCAGTCGAGACATAAGATCGTGCCTGATTCAGCTGCAATTTCTCCGGGTCAAATCCGACCGCTTCCATCGTTACATCAGCATTGAGAAATGCTGTGCTGCGATTGCGTCGAGCTGAACCCCAGGAATCGAGAAGCTTTGTGATGCGGTCAGCCGGTAAGGCCGTGCCGTTGCTTTTGAGCACCATTGACGGAACTGGTTCGCGTGCATACATTGCCGCGGCACGTTCTAATTCCGCACCTGTGCGGATTGTCTTTCCGGCTCGATTCAAAAGGCCTTCATCGTTGCCGTTAAATACGACCAACGAACCAATTCCTGAATTTGCAACGGGTGAACCATCGACCATGTAATATTCAATTTCGGTTGCCATCGCGTTGGTCTGAATTGTGACGCGAGCCGGTGAAACGCGTTGCACACTGCGCACCCGATACGTATCAGAGAAAAGTTCAGTAATCTGCCAGTAAGCGTAACCATAAAAAAGCAAATCTTCGCAAGTCCACACATAAGTCGCTGATCCTGGAACGCGTGGATCAGGTGTGCGGATGACGCGTGGTGTGCCATCTTCAATTTCCATTCCGGTACTGCGATCAATGACTTCGAGTCCGATTGATGCAATGGATGAGCAAATGATATTTCGACCGCGTGCCACGGTTGGCACTGACATCGCTTCTTCGCGTGTAGCTGTATTAACGCCGCCAAAGAATGGTGTCAATGAATCCAATGATGTGACTGGTTGAAGCGCAGCTGCGACATCAGCACCGGCAGTTGGTTGAACCGTCTGCACTGATCGCGTTGCAAAAATGTCACGTAGTCCCATGTGAGAATTTTCTCTCACGCAATACCACTATCCGACCAAAATATCGATTTCTGTCTCCGGGCGTGTCGCAAAATGTGTCGCGAGAGCTGTAGCGACGGCAGCACACACGGCCGACTGGCTGGCTCGCCTTCCGATAACCCATCCACCATCGCCACGACGCAGCTGAACGGCTGAAAGAATCTGTGCAGTCAATTCGCTTTGATTGCGGTGTTTAAGTCTGCCGGAATTGATTGCCCCCAATAATTCATCGCAGCTTTGTGGGTAGGCCGTATCCATGTCGTAAATCGGAATGCCAGCCGGTTGAAGCCTGGCCGCCACTGCCCCACTTGTCTTTCGGCTGTAAAGCAAATATTCGATTGGGTACTTGCGGCAATAGGGAGCAGCATCATTGGCGATTGCTTTGTCATCAAGCTGACGGTCATTTTCCCAGGTGTGCAGAAGCTTCACGACGAAAGATTCATTGCCTAGTTTCTGAGCACCAACCAATGCGCAATGCCTGCGATCCGGTGAAATGTCCAATGCCAGCCAGGTGAGCTTCTCCGGGTCAAGATCAACGGAATCATCGGCACAAGCTTCCCATGCCTGGGGATTGACCACGCTTGAAATTGTCTGAACCCATCGGCAAAGCACTTCGGTCATCACAACTTCGTGTGGATCATTGAGTGTTGCCCGAATATTGTCGATGTGAATCGTGTGTCCCAAAGCCGGATTGCTCGCGATCCAATTCGCCTCATCGTGTACGTCATCAGTCGGTGCTGACCATTCAGCATAGAAAATATCGTCGGCCGCACCGGCCGCAGCTGCAAGGCCACGGTCGCGTGCCATATTCAACACTTTGGAATGTGCATCACCGGCATTGGTAAAAGCGTTGATGCTCGGATTTTTCGCGGCCATCAATGTGTACCGCAGCGATGCAAACGATTCAAGATCGTGCATCTCACGTAATTCATCTAGGTGTACCGATTCCGGCTTGCTCATTCCGCGAGCAGCTGAACCACCGGCCTTGATAACGAAGCGACATCCATCGAGTGTCTCGATTTCTTCTGCGCCGTGTTGCCACCGGATGCGTTTGACTTGCTTTGCCAAATCGTCATTGGCTTCGATCATCGCAACCAGCGCACGGAATTGTTCCAGGGAAGTGACAAGCCGGTGAGCCGATGCCACTTGCAGAGAATCTTTCCAATGGAAAAGGTTCATCGCTATGAGTGCCAGCATGTAGGTCGATTTCCCATTCTGCCTGGCTACGGTGCAGACTCGGAATGGATGCGCATATCTGCCATCTTCCTTGTATTTCAAACTATGAATGGCCAGCCATTTTTGCCACGGCATGAATCCACCTGGGATAACTTGACTTGCAAAATCAATCAATTCAAGGCCACGCGTAGGCAATTCATTCAGTGGCGTGTGGATTCTAGGCCGTGATGATCCAAACACTTGAGCTGATGACGGTTCAATAACCGATTCCAGCCGATTTGAGCCTGTTTCAGCTTGATGTCCACTATCTGTGACCAGTTCGAGCTTATTCATGGCTAATGCTCACGTTTTGGGGTATATAACGTTCATGGAGAGTCGGGGGTTTCAAAGGCTGTTCAAAAAAGCGGCCACCCTTCTGTAGATTGCACGATTTGCACAATACCTGCAAATTTTCTTCTAGGTCTGACCCACCCAATTTTTTTGGCACAATGTGGTCGATGTGCATTTGTCCTTCAGTCTCACCACATCGCTGGCAGCAATGACCATCCCTGGCGAGTACGCGTTCTCTGATGCGTCTCCATCCTTTACGGTCTGAGTTACGCCATGCTCTTGACATCAGTAGTGTCCGTGCCTTTCATGGAATCGCATTGCATTGCACATCGAACCATAACGGTGATTGATGTATTTGATTGTTGCATCTATCTGACGGAATCCATCTAGGTTGCGATAGTGCTTTGAACGCATCTGACCTAATCCGTAATGACTTCCGTTCTTTGCATTGACATTCCATCGTGATTCTTTATTGATGATCTTTGATAAGCAAATGTATTGCTTATTGTTAATGATCCTAGAATGTGCATAGAGCTTTAACATATCAACGTCATTAGCTTGTGCGGGTTGCACGTTTATTGCAAGAGAGCCTATCAATAGG
>Ga0214921_10007421_pt1 | contig 14629 bp, 11 predicted proteins | sample LL1505_MetaG_FD_177992 | JGI IMG/M metagenome (GOLD analysis project Ga0214921, IMG submission 177992) | Freshwater microbial communities from Lake Lanier, Atlanta, Georgia, United States - LL-1505 | ecosystem: Environmental > Aquatic > Freshwater > Lake | place: USA: Georgia | collected... | reverse complement strand
TCAATCGTAATTTTATTGATTTCCATATATATATGTATATCTAATAATTATAAAAAAATATTCAAATTTATATTTTAATAATATTTATAAAAATTTTTTTTTATTGTTGAGTCGTCTAACTGAATATTTAACAAATGATATTGTTAAAGAGGTTAATGAAATTAAAAGATTTATTGGTTGATTTAAAAAAAAAATATCTTGAGAAATTTCCATATGATCTATAATAATAATAATAATAATATTTATTTTTATCTATAAATATTATTAAATTTTCAGAAATGATTAATTTATGCAAAAAGGGTCTTAAGATTGGTATCTGGATCGATAGTGCTATTATTCCATGGTGAGACGACGAATTTGGGACAAGGAACATTGCCTCTGATATCTTGTGTAGCATTTCGTTTAGAACTTCCTTGAGTATCAACACCAATTTTTTCAATAGTATTGACAGTTAAATTTGCATCATAATAAGAGACAGTAGGTTTATTAACATTATATTCATTAACATAGTTATCAACAGGTAGAAGATCACCAGAATTCAAATTGCTATTTTTTGCTTCAGCGAGATTATTAAAATTAAAAGTATCAGAGGAAGATAGAGCGGCACCATTATTTTTGTTATCATTAGGAGAAGGAATACCAGCATTAACATTAGGTTGGTCTCTAAAGATATCGATAGCAGGACTGGAAGCAGGGTTACTAGGTGGAGATGCTAAAGATCCAAGATTGTTATTAGCAGTTTGAGCCATATTTTGACCAATTGAATCAATTACCTTTGAATTTAAGTTAATAGCAGAGTTATTATTTTGAACGATATTTTGTAAAGTTTGAGATGCAGGTTCGTCGAAGTGTTCTTTACGATTTAGAGTGTAAAGTAAAAACACAATGACAGCAACTAGAATTAATATGAAAAAATTATCTCTTAACATTTAATTATTATATTAATAAGATAGATAAAATAAATATTAAATTATATAATATTTTATCTAAATTAAAAAAAATATATTGTTTTATAATATATATATTTAATTAAATGTTCCATCAAAAAAAAAATTTTTCTAGAGATATTCTAAAAATATATCGTAATCATCCTAAATGTCTTAAATTGATATTTGATTATAATCTTAATAATGGACCTATTGATACCACTGATAGTAATGGTAATAATATATTACATCATATCGTAATGAATAATGATATTGAGACATTAATATCGGTTTTAAAACATGTAAGTTCATTTAGTTTATTTTCAACAAGCATTATCAATAGACGAAATATGAATGGAGACACGCCAACACATATTGCTGTACGAAATAATAATGAAGAAATTGCTAGTATTTTAGAAAATGCTGGTGCTGATTTAAATATTAAAAATAGACGAGGCGAACATGTATCTCGAGATGATAGTGATAATGTATCATCAGATGATTTTGTAAATGCTTTAGGTAGAGCGTTAAATCTACCACCAATGGATAGAAGCAGAAGTAGAAGCAGAAGCATGGGTAGAAATATTTTTATGTCAGGTGGATCAAAAAATTATAACGATTCCGTTGGAGTTGAATCTTCATCACTTGTCCTTAAATTTGCAGGTGATAGCGAACAAATGGGTGGACGAAGACGAAGCAGAAGTAAAAAGAGTAGAAAAAACAGAAGAAGTGTAAGAAGTTTATCAAGAACAAATGAAAGTTCAAATATTCATGATCAAGTAGTAGCAGCTTTAAAAGAGATGCTTGGAAATGAAGAAGAGGCAAGGGCCATTAAAGCGGGATTATATGGAATGGTTAAAGAAAAAAATCCAACTCTAAATAATTTTGATCGTGCAAAAAAAATGTTAGAATATATGAATGATAAAAATATAATTTCAGAACTTCGTGGTCGTATTGGCGAACTGAAAAACATTATTGCTGAAGCAAAGAAAAGAAAAGAAGAACAAGGAACATCAGTAAAAAAAGAAAAGAAAGAAAAGAAAGAAAATAAAAATTCATCAGATGTTGAAAAAGTGAAGAAACCTCGCAAAACAAAAGAAGTAGTTTAATCATCAGATAATTTTTTAATTGTATGAAGATAAAATATCGCTCCAAACATCTCATCATTTTCCCATAGTATTTCAACTTTAATCACAATATCATATCTATAATTTAATTTATGATATTCTGTCATCCTTTTTATGTCCAAATTATCACCATCTAATAATATATCTTTACTGTCCCGTTTTAACATGCATTTTATATGCATACTCCTATCTCTCTTTTTTATTACACTGCAAAATTGTTTGTTTTTTATACTGGTTATCATACTTTCACGAATACAATCTTCCAACATGTTTATTAAGTTAATATTATCATCATATTTATCATCATTTGAAAATATTTCAATTGTCATATATAATTTATTATTATAATATTGAAGATTAAATGGAATACAAACATTGAATAATTTAATATAAATATCTTTATTATTTGCATCTAATAAACGATATAAACTTTTATCATTTGTTTTTTTAAAAAATTTAACATTAATTTTATTCATATATAATAAAATTAATATTATTTTATTGTAAATTAAACCATTTATTGAATAATTGGATTATTCAAACTATTTAGTTCTTCAATAAAGTTAAATCTATCTTTAATTGAATATAAATTGATATCATTAGATGTTGTATATACATACACCAATGTTGGATATCCATTAATCAACTGTAATAATTCATTCATCTTATCAGTTGATGGTATAATATCTTTTAATGCATCACAATGTTTTATTTCATTTAGACAATTAGGCGCATTTTTATGATTTAATTGTATTTGTTGATTACAAAATTGAATATCTTTTTGACATTTCATAAAATCAGTATGCTCTATTTCTCTAAATTTATATTGTTTATTAGATTGTTTAATTTTATTCCAAATAGGTTTGAATTTTGTACAATGGCCACACCAGTCTGCATAAAACAATACAACAGTACCATTTCTAGAATTATTATCGTAATTTTCAAAGTTAGAGGAAGAGTGAGAATAAAAATAATTAGTAATTATAAATAAAACCAAAACAACAATAACAACATGATACCACTTAATTTCAAGCATTATATAATAATCTTATATTTTAATTTATAAAATATAATTTAATTATACGAAAAAAATACTATTTATTTGTCTAAAACAATATTAATGTCAAAAATATTAAACAATTTTATAGATAATTGTTTTAATAAATTTAAAAACGACGATAATATAAAAAATAAATTAGAAAATGAATTATTTAATCCAGCATTTAATAAAGCTTATATAAGATTGAAACCATACATTTTTTATATATTATATATGTATGGTGTTATTGTACTGTTGTTAATTACCATTATTTTACTATTAATTTTTAAAAAAAAATAATTTATATATTATATGAATCTATTCACTAATATTGCTCTCGTTTTTGTATTCATTTTTTTATCTATTATTATTGGATTACCAGACTTTACACATAATGATAATTTAATAAAAAATAAAATGTTCCTCTTTATTGGTATTTTTGCTTTTCAATTCTTAATTAAATCTATATATAAATTAAAAAATAAAGGAACTAAAAATATTAATATTAAATGTATTTTTAATGAGGCTATTCTCGTTGCCCTATTCAGTATCATTGGTATGTCTCTTTATTTTGATATTTTAAATATCGAAAATTATCGCAATAATATTACATCATATATAGATGTTGAAAATATCAATTCGAGGACATTTCTAATATCATTAATAATAAGTATATTTATGTTTGTTTCGATAGGGATAAACAAGATTATAAATAACAATAATGAAAAATAAAATTATTTTTTTTGTATAATTATAAATAATATCTATATTATTTATATTATATACAATGAGTTTAAGGTTTAATAAATTAATTAAATATACAATTATTTTAATAATAATATATACTATTGTCTCAAAATTACCTCTTGATAATTTACCAAGTAAAAATCCATACATCATTTCTATCGGTTTATTCTTTATTATTTTTTTATTAGATCAACCACATGTTCTGTTTGAAAATTTTTTGGGAACTCAAAATGAAACAAATAGTACAGCACCTGTAATTGTTCGTCCAGCTCCTATCCCCGGTGTTCCTATAAATGCATCATCCACTTCCAATGAACTCAAAAATGTTATTAGAGAAGCATTAGAAGAAATAGTATCTAAAGGAACAATTTTAAAACAATCAACAAATACATCTGGACTTCCATCTGAAAAAGAAATTATTAAAGAAACAATTGATGAAAATAAAGATAAAGCAGATAATTGTGATTGCGAGGTAGTTGCAGAAAAAGCTGTAAATAAATTTTTAAAAGATAGACGATTAATAGATAAAAATGGTTTGCTTCATTATGCGGATGACTATATTGGCGATATGGGATACTCACAAATAAGATTGGATAATTATATACCTTTGGGAGCTAGTGGTAATGGCGTTTATGATAAGTGGGAACTTGGTAAATATAATTTTCTTAATACAGAAAGATGGAAACCTAGTGGTGTTAATACTAAACAATGTAGAACAGAAAATATTATTGAACCACAACCTATCGACAGCAAGATGCCATTAAATTTATTGAATTGGGATACTTCCAGAAAAATAATGCCTGCAGATCAGATCAATATTAATTATATTAATGATAAATTAAATCATTAATCATTTCATTAATTTTTTTCATTAAATTATATTATTTATATAATTTAATAATTACTTTTTTTAAATTTTTTTTATTTATAGCATTTTTTGAATATTGGGATTGACAACAAGGTGGAACATAACAAAAGCTAATAGAGTGAAAACAAGAGTGTATAAGAAATTGGTGTCAAATGCTTGAGCCATTGAACCAAGACCTGCAGGTTGTTCAACTAAATAGTATCGCAATAGACGACTGACAACAATGATAGTTGCGTTCTTGATAAGATCAACCTTGAGAGATTTAACATCAACATTATTAAAGTTCATAATATAATATATATAATACTATAACATATTTTTTTTTTCTTAATTAATTAATTTATTATTATTTTATAATTTTTTTTATAATATTTATTTGTTGTCTTTTATGAGTTAAAAAACTAATATTTTTTTAATTAATTTATTATTTATGAAATCTAAATATTTATTTATTGGTCTAATTATTTTAATCATATTTTTATTATATCAATTTTATTTAACTTATAAAAAACTTAAATCTGTTTCAGACGAATTATATAAATTAAAAAAATATTATAATGTTAATAATATTGACAATAATAATAATAATAATAATAATAATAATAATAATAATAATAATAATAATAATAATAATAATAGTGATAATAGTGATAATAGTGATAATAATAATATGTTGGAAGGTCCATTTTTTTCGCTAAGCGAAAAAAAAGACATTGGGCTTGAAAACTCCTTTGGAGTTTTTAGCCAAAGGGCCCAACAAAATCTATCAAATAATTTATTTGCAATTTTAAATGGTGAAAATAATAATAATTCTACTCAAATTTCTCAATCAAATAATGAAATAATTAATGATAATAATAATAATAATATTGTCTCCTTATTTGATCCATTGAATGAAAACTCTAACGGAATTCAGATAGAAGATAATCATATAATACCAATTGAAATTAATAACAAAAATACAGATTATAGTGAATCATTTGAATTGCAAGATAGTGAGGAAGATTTAATTTTTAATAATGGTTCTAATGCAACACTATATACAACAAAAAAAGATAAAGAAGCTAGAAAAATAATATCAGAACTTAGATCAGAATTAATATTTAATTCCGTTTTATCTGAAACTAATACAAGTTTTACAGAGCTTATGAGTAATGATATTAATCCAATTATGGGTCCTTTTGTGTCTTGTATTTTGAATAATATTTCAAATAATATTAAAGAACTTGATGTTAATTCCAATGATAATATTAAAATTGAAGTTATTGAGAATTCAATAGATGTTGATGTAAAAAAAGAGGAAGAGAAAGAAAAAGAAAAAGAAAAAGAGATATCAATGGAGATAGTAGTTGAGAAAGTATATAATATTGATGAAAACAATGTGGTAATTCATTCAATCAATAATGATGTCAATTTGATTGACAATTCTCCAGAGAAAAAAATAGAAGTATTGGAAAATTCTGGATCATTAGAAGGGTCGGAAGCATCAGAAAGAATAAATATTATTGATGAGTCAAAAAATGATTTATATAATAAATATAAAAAACTAAAATTAGAAGAATTAAGATTAAAATGTATTGAAAAAAATATTAAATTAAGTTATAATAAAAAACAAAAGAAAAAAGAAGAATTAATTAATGAATTAATTTCTCTAAATTAAATAATAAAATAAAAATATCTCATTTAATTATATATATTATGAATATTAATAATAAATTTGGCGAATGCTGCAACTGTCCGGCTTTAATGCAAGATGGACGAAATTATGCTTCTCATGTTCCACGAAGAGATCACAACGCTTCTTTAATGAAAGAATTTAAAGTTAATAATAGTAATGATTATAGATCTTTTTTACAAAATAATGGAAAGAGTATTATTAATTCCGTCCATAAAAGTCTTATTGATAATTATAGATGCATCAGTAATGATACAAATAAATTTTATGATTCTACAGACATTCATAAATATTTTAATGAACTTTTTCTTGAAGAATTAAAAAAACCAGTTCAAGAAGCTGAAGCATCTACCAATAATCTATAAATGATATATTAAATAAATTATAATATTTTTTATTTAATTAATCCTAATCCAGCCAGCTACAGTATCATAATAATACTCGTTATTTACTGTCACCACATCTGTATTTATATTTGTTATTATTGATGTACTGTTATTTATTATGCATATTCTTACAATCTGTCCATGTAATCCAGTATTTAATGTTATTACTTGTGGTCCAATACTTCCTAAACAATCTATAATTGTTAAATATTGAGTATTTATTATAGCCTCAATCGCCAATATTGTTGTTCCACTTAATAAAATTATATTTGTTGGATTGGTCTTTATTCCATTATCAAAATTTAAATTACCATTCAAATTTATTGTTCCATTAATTGTTAAATTATCAAATATATCAACTGATCCATAAAAATTAGACGGTCCGGTAATTCCAAAATTTCCAATAACATTCAAATTATCAAATATATCAACTGATCCATAAAAATTAGATGGTCCGGTAATTCCAAAAGATCCAATAATATTTAAATCATTAAATATATCAACTGGTCCGTAAAAATTGGAAGGTCCGGTAATACCAAAAGATCCAATAATATTTAAATCATCAAAAATATCAACTGGTCCATAAAAATTGGATGTCCCAGTGATACCCATATTGCCAATAATATTTAAATCATCAAATATATCAACTGAACCATAAAAATTAGATGGTCCGGTAATACCAAAAGATCCAATAATATTTAAATCATCAAATATATCAACTGGTCCATATAAATTGGATGATCCAGTTATACCAAAAGATCCAATAATATTTAAATCATCAAATATATCAACTGAACCATAAAAATTAGATGGTCCAGTAATACCAAAAGATCCAATAATATTTAAATCATCAAAAATATCAACTGGTCCATATAAATTGGATGATCCAGTGATACCCATATTGCCAATAATATTTAAATCATCAGATATATCAACTGGTCCGTAAAAATTGGATGTTCCAGTGATACCAAAAGATCCAATAATATTTAAATCATCAAATATATCAACTGAACCATAAAAATTGGATGTTCCAGTGATACCAAAAGATCCAATAATATTTAGATCATCAAAAATATCAACTGGTCCATAAAAATTGGATGTTCCAGTGATACCAAAAGATCCAATAATATTTAGATCATCAAAAATATCAACTGAACCATAAAAATTTGATGATCCAGTGATACCCATATTGCCAATAATATTTAAATCATCAAAAATATCAACTGAACCATTAAAATTAGATGTTCCAGTGATACCAAAAGATCCAATAATATTTAAATCATCAAATATATCAACTGAACCATAAAAATTGGATGTTCCAGTGATACCAAAAGATCCAATAATATTTAGATCATCAAAAATATCAACTGAACCATTAAAATTAGATGTTCCAGTGATACCAAAAGATCCAATAATATTTAAATCATCAAATATATCAACTGGTCCATAAAAATTGGATGTTCCAGTGATATCAAAAGATCCAATAATATTTAAATCATCAAAAATATTAACTGAACCATAAAAATTGGAAGGTCCGGTAATACCAAAAGATCCAATAATATTTAGATCATCAAAAATATTAACAGGCCCATATAAATTGGAAGGTCCGGTAATACCAAAAGATCCAATAATATTTAGATTATTAAATATGTCAACTGAACCATAAAAATCGGAGGGTCCAGTGATACCAAAAGATCCATTTATTCCTACTGAACCAGTAATACCAACATCACCATAAAAATTGGAGTTGCCATTAACATTCATTGAACCAGTAAGATGAAAATATGCACCGACACCACTAATATCCATACTATTAGCATCAATATTATTAGCAGTTATATTTTTGATTAAGATATTAGATAAATAACTAGGATCATAATAATCAATAAGAGTAGAGAAATTGGTTATTAAATTATTATTTAATTTAGGTCTATCATAGAATGCAAAATAATTATTAGTATTATTAGGATTATTATAGAATTGTAACAGAGAATAGTATTGGATATTATTGTTATAATAGGAGAAAGCAATACCACGATCAATATTATTGTTAATATTTCCTGATGTAAAAATAGGACATGCAATAGTTAAATCAGTAGTATTGATATTTGTAGTATTATTAGTATTAATATTTGTGTTATTAAAAATAATATTACCATAAAAATTAGTACTAGGTGAGATTATAAATAATGTATAATTATTATATTTAATGATAGCATCACCGACATTAGAGGTAGAATATTTGAGTACATCACTAATATTAACAAATTTAAAATTATTTTGATTTAATCCGATCAATAGATCAACGACTGTTAATTGATTAAAAGTAGCGTTTGAATTTGAATTTGTATTTAGTGTGGACGAAGGAGACGAATTAATAGATACGACATTAGAAAAAATAGATAATCCACTTGTAACTAAAGCTTTATTCATAAAAATATAATTTGATTTTACAAAATAATTTTAAAATTAAAATATATATGTTTTATATTGTAAATGAATATAAAACCACTACCAATTCAACAAATAAGACCATTTCAACCATTTCCACAAAGAAGACCAGATGTACGCCCAGCATCATATCCAAATAAGTTGATAGATAGTTCAATAAATAAAGATTTTATTGGAAAATTGCTGTCTGGATCTTTAGGTGAAATTACTAATTTTCTGAATTCAAATAATATTCACATTAATAACATTAAAGATCCAAATGGTAATAGTCCATTACATATTGTCATTAATAATAAAACAATCTCAAAAGATGAAAAATTAAATATATGTGACTATTTAATAAACAAAGGTGCCAATGTTAATGCATATGATAATAGTGACATGAGTCCAATACATCTTGCAACTAAATTACAATTAAATGATGTATTAGATTTATTATTGAAAAAAGGTGGTAATGTTAATATATTAAATAATGCTCAACAAAATCCACTCCATATAGCTGTTAGAGAAGTGCTTGTTCCTTGTCCTTCATTTAGACCAGCTAATATAATTTCAACAGTAGATATCAAGACAAGAGATATAAATGAGATGGCTCGAGCAATATGGCAACATTTGAACGATTTTTTTAAATTGAGTAAATTTGATCAGAATACAAAACCCCAGTTACATTTACCATTACTAGCTATTAAAAATTTAATTGACGAAAGTACAACAAAATATGTTTTATATCTAAAAGATAGAAAATCAGTCAATAAATCTAATATACCTCCTGATACAGATCTAATAGAGGATATAAATGCAAAACTATTAGATGGAATTACAAAAATAATGTTAAATCCATCATATTCAGAATCAGATAAAAAATTTAAAATAAATGAAGAAATAAACAGTTATAATAGTCAAATAATTAGAGAAATTAGTACTTATTTTGATGGTTCAAATAAAGAACTAAATTATTTTAATAATGCATTGAAAAAAGATGATTTAATATATTTTAATCTTTCAAATTCAGATGAAGAGGCACAAGATATATTTTCTCTAAATGAGAGTACAAATTATAACAGTGTATTTTCCAAAGCATATGATGATTTAGATATAAAATACAATATAAAAATAAATGAATTTGAAAAAGAATTCAATAGTTTCTTGGAAAATATTGAAACAATATATAATAATGTCAGATTGTTACACGCATTAAATATTTCAAACATCACACAAAAATTAAGTGTTACATTTGGTAAGCATGAAAAACTTGTTGATAACGAACAAATTATAAATACATTCGAAAATAAATATCAATTATATATTGAGCGGTTTAACGATCATGTTGAAGATTTAAATTATAAATATCGAACTCCAAGACCACGAAAACAAATAAAACAAATAAAACAAAAATGGGACGAAAGAATTAATTTTTTAAAATATGAATATATTGAAATATTAAAGACCATAAAACATAAAAAAAATGAAAAAAATGATACTATTTTTGAAGGAAAAGTTATTATTACTGATGCTAATAGAGATAGTGGAGTAATATGCTTTATTAATTTATTACAAAAATCTAAAGACGAGCCACACATATTAGAGTTACAAGATAATATTGATGATCCAAACAAAATTAATAAATTTGGATATATTGAAATAAAATTACATAGAAGTACAAGACCAATCGATTACAGAATTATTTATAATGATATTCATAAAGAATTACATTTTGAATATAGAGACAACAAAACACCACCAAAATGGCATGCATTTCGTTTGTATTATAGATTTGCAATGACTGTTGACTATAAAGTTGATAATGATAAAGTTATTTTTGAGACAAGAGATGATGATACAGAAATAGATTATGATACATATAAATGGTATCCTGAAAATATAGACATGGCAAAAGGAAAAAAGGCAGTTAGGATAAACAGAGAGCGAAGAATAAAAGTAAAACTAGTATTAAATATTAAAGACAAAGTTCAATACTATAATACATCTATATTATTATCATTTTTTAAAAAATATTATAAAACAGCTAAAAAACAAATAAAAGATAATATAAAAATATTATTTGAAAGCGAAGAATTGACTAAATATAAATATAATTATTACATGATGTATAATTTAATGAACCAAATAAATTTCAATATAGATGAATTTGTGTCATATCTTATTTTTATTTATAATAACGAAAATATTGATGGATTAAATCAAAAAGTAATATTTCAATTAATTCCAGATGTATATTCAAGTCGTACAAAAGATATATTTAGATCTTTTAATACATCATTAAAAAATATTAAAGATGTTAAAATAAATATAAATAAAATTACAAATGATGTTGTTAAAATATTAAACGCTCATCAAAATCTTATTATATCTAATGCATTTGTTAAACAATTATTGACTATTGATAGTACAGATAATTTAACTTTTAAAAATGAATTAAATGATGCATCAACATTAAGAGATAAGATAGATGTTCTACAAAAATATCCTCAATATTCTGAAGATAGCTATAAATTAACTTATAAATATGTTTTAGACACATTTAGTGATAAAATTGTTGGTATTTTTGATAAAAGAATGAGTTCATTACCATCTATTAATTTAAATTCAACAATAAAAAAAATAGATGAAACATTTTTTATGCAAGCACATCCAAAAATTAATGATATGAATTTTGTTATTAAAATTGATAAGGACAAGAAAACGGATATGATTGTTAAATATAAAATAATTGATGATGAAGCTAAACAGATAATAGATGAAATGTATAATATTTTAATAAGAGATGAAAGTGTTAATGATAATATATTAAAAATTGAAATAATGGGAACAATATTTTATTTAAGTCTAATTCCGAAATTGCAACAATCATATCATTCATTTTCAGATCTATATAATAAATCGATAGCAATTGAGATTATAAAACAAATTAAAGTTAGTGAATACTATGATAATTTGACTGACAATTGGGTCACTGATTTTGAAGGATATGATACACTTAATGATTTATTAAATACTTTTAAGAGTGATAAATATAAAACAGTTAATGATTTAGTTGAAAACATGAAAACAGTACCTAGATTAAACGGTATTTTTAATAATAGTGGAACAATAAATAATGTAAAAATTAATGAATTTAAAAATTTTATTGTCCAAATAATTGCAAATAGTGATGATTCACCAGAACAATCTAGAATTTTGAGTGATGCATTGACCAAGACTAGAGACTATATTGATACTTTAGATGGTTATAAAATAAATGATACTATTATAGATGACACAATTGCCGCATATGGAAGACTAAATTTTCCTAAATCAATATTAACAAAATTGTTATTCATTACTTGTGTTGTCAGACACTATAGAGATACAGATCTAGATATAAAATATTACACTGATTTTTTTTATAGTAGGATTAATGATAATGCCTCTAATCCAACGATTAAAAAAATTAAAACAAATATAGATGATTTTTTTGCTACTGAAGACACATCAATCTATCCTACAGCAAAAAATGGACGATTAATGATGGTTCCATGGGCGACTGACCAAAAATATTCAAAAGGAAGAAAATTTGTAATAAAATCGAATGATAAAATATATCAAAATAGTTTATTTATCAAAAAAATTAAAATTAATATTGATAATCCAACAAGAAACTTGTATGAATTTAATGATGAACCAGAATTTGGAATAATAGGTGTTAGAAATTATATAGATAACGAAATAATGATTGATTTGTTAGACACACAAAAATTACCATATGATTTATGCAATACATATAAAAATCAGTATGATAATACATATATGCCATATATTGATTTGATTAGTATTTTAAAACGAGTATTTATAACAATGGTATTAGATACAAGAAATCAAAAAATATATGATACAATACCAGATAAGAAAGGTAGATTATTATTTGGTTATAAAGACGCTAAAGAAGATACATTATTCAAATATATATCAGCAAAAGTGAGAGAACAATTAAATGTTGAATCTGAAACAGATGAAGTAAAAATGTTAGTAAATAAATTGATAGTAAATGGTGTAGATACGATATTAAATAGTAATATAACAAACTATTATTCAATGAGTGCAAAAAAATTAGAAGCTAATATATTTAAGAATGAAAATTTTAGTGAACAATTAAAAAAAGTAAATTTATCATTTCCAGCATTACCAAATGTTAAAACTATTGTTAATTTTGCTGATCTGAATAGTGTATTATTGGATACAATTACTTATGAAGAACCTCCTACTGACATTAAATCAACTATAAACGCTCATTTATTATTGATGGAGGATGAGATAGTAGATATAACGAATACAAATTATAAATCAGACACAGTGAAAGGAGAGAATATGAATGGAACAGTACATTATTCAAGAAATTATTATGATAATGACGATGTGATTGTTAATAGGTCGATATTACAATGTGTGATAAATGAACCAAAAATAATAAAGACTCTGAGATCATATGGAGTAAATATAAATCAGCCAGATATAGCTGGAAATACACCAATAATGTATGCAATTGAAACAAGAAACAATTTGGCAATTGATAATTTATTGAGTATTAACAGTATTAATTTATTTGTAAGAAATACAAAAAATCAAGATGCATTAATGCATTCTATAGCCGGAGAAATAGAACATCAAAAAATATTATTAGATTCAAATAGATTGAAATATAGTGATGTTTATAAAGAGAAAATGTTATTATATTTTGATGTAAATGATGAACTAAAAAAGAACATGCCAAAAAATATGGAAATAATAAATTATCTACCAATATATTTGTTAAACAATATTTGGTTCAAGCTGTATAACGACAGAGAATTAAAAAACATTACTGATTTATTTGAAAAATATATTGAAACAGATAAAAAGAAGAACAAAGAATATATTGAGATACCAAATTTATTTATGTTTAGTGATAATCGTCCAAAATTATTTAAAAAATTAGATGATGATTTACAAGAATATTCAAAGAAATTAGGGTTTCAAGTTAGTGAAAAAAAGATAGATGGTAAAATGAAAAAATATAATGATTTAATAAAAAATACTGATTCTAATAACATTAAAGAAAGAATGGAGAAAAAGAAAGAAAAATTAGAAGAAAAACAGATCATACTTGGAAAGATGATAAATAAATTAGAAAGTATAGAATATGATATGAATGATATGTTATCAATAGTGAAAGTTAAAGAGGACGATGATTTTAGATCTTCGATATTCAACATATTAAATAAATTAAAAGCACCAAAACTATCTGATGCATTAAAATTACCAGAATTAAAACATTATATATTAGGTTCAGTAATAAAAACATATCATAAGGACGGTGAACCATTAAAAAGATTAGAGAATATACATTTATATTTATCGAACATATATACAAAAA
>Ga0214921_10007420_pt1 | contig 14630 bp, 16 predicted proteins | sample LL1505_MetaG_FD_177992 | JGI IMG/M metagenome (GOLD analysis project Ga0214921, IMG submission 177992) | Freshwater microbial communities from Lake Lanier, Atlanta, Georgia, United States - LL-1505 | ecosystem: Environmental > Aquatic > Freshwater > Lake | place: USA: Georgia | collected... | reverse complement strand
TGTAAAGCCACCACACGATGCCAAAGTTCAGCGCGTTCCATGCAATGCCGTTGATGAAAGCCGCGTGGTATGAGCCGGTGACATCAAAAATCTTGCCGGACAACCAGCCGCCCAACGCCATGCCGATCAAGGTCGCCATGATGATGGTGCCGGTGCGTGCGCCTGCCTCTTTGGCGGGGAAATGCTCACGCACGATGATGGCGTAAGACGGCACGATGCCACCTTGAAACAAACCAAAAATGGCCGACACCACATACAGCGGCACCAAACCATCAAAGGGCAAGAACATCATCAGCGCAATGCCTTGTAAGGCCGAGCCCAGCAGCAGGGTGCGAATGCCGCCTATGCGGTCGCAAATCGCCCCCGAGATCAAACGGCTGACGATGCCGCAGGCCAGCATCAGTGACAACATTTCAGCGCCGCGTGCAGCGCCAAACCCGAGGTCGCTGCAATAGGCCACGATATGCACTTGCGGCATGGCCATGGCCACGCAACAACCCACACCCGCCACACTCAACAACCACTGCGCTTGGGTGACCGACAAACCAAAAGGACGGTCAGATGCCACCACCCCGTGTTTATTCACCGTTGCAGCGGCTTGCACCGGTGCTTGGGTTCGCATGCGCAAGGCCAGCAAGGCCATGCCAATGCCGCAAAACAATCCTATGCAGATGTAGGTGGTGCGCCAACCCACTTGGGTGACACCCCATTGGGCAATGGGCGGCCACACAGTGCCTGCCAAATAGTTGCCACTGGCGCACACTGCGACAGCAATGCCACGGCGTTTGTTCCACCATTGCGCGGTGTCTGCCAGCAAAGGCGCGAAGGTGGAGGCAATGCCCAGCAAACCTAACAAGCCTTGCGCCAAGGCAAAACCCACAATGCCGCCAGACATACCGGCCAACACAAAGCCCGCTGCCACACCCACCGCACCCACGCCCAATACTCGTGCAATGCCAAAGCGATCGGCCCAGCGGCCCATCCACATGCCGCCTATGCCAAAGCCCAACATGCTCAAGGTGTAGGGGATGGACGCGTCAGCGCGGCTGACACCAAATTCGGTTTGCACCGCGGGCAACACCACAGACACCACATACATGCCGCTGTTGCCCAACAGCATCAGCAGCAAGGTGGTGAGCAAACGCCACGCCGCTTGGGGCGAGTCGATGGCGGTGTGGACGGTTTCATTCATGGTTGAATTGCAGTGCCGCCAAACTGGCATACAAACCACCTTTGGCGACCAGCTCGGTGTGGGTCCCTTGTTCGACCAAAGCGCCGTGGTCTAACACCCAAATCACATCGGCTTTTTGCACGGTAGCCAAGCGATGGGCAATCACCAAGGTGGTGCGGCCTTGCATAGCGGTTTCCAGCGCGGCTTGCACCATGCGCTCGCTGTGGGCGTCCAAGGCGCTGGTGGCTTCGTCCAGCAGAAGCAGCGGCGGGTTTTTCAGCATGGCTCGGGCGATGGCAATGCGTTGGCGTTGACCACCCGACAAGCGCACACCTTTTTCGCCCAAGAAGGTGTCGTAACCCTGTGGCAATTGCACGATGAACTCGTCGGCAAACGCGGCCTTGGCCGCAGCCAAGACTTCGGCGTCAGTCGCCTGGGGTTGGCCATAGCGGATGTTGTCCATGGCTGATCCTGAAAAAATCACTGGCTCTTGCGGCACGATGCCAATGCGTGAGCGCAAGTCCTGCAGATCCATATCGCTGATGTTCACGCCATCGAGCACAATGCGCCCCGCTTGCGGATCGTAAAAACGCAGCAGCAAACCAAACAGCGTGGTTTTGCCCGCACCGCTGGGGCCCACCACCGCCACGGTTTGGCCTGCATGGATGTCGCCTTGCAAACCTGAAAGCGCCAAGGTTTGTGGCCGCGAGGGGTAATGAAAATCCAAAGCCTGCAGCGACACCGACGAACCGCTTTGCGGCCAAGGTGCTTGCAAGGGCGTGTGGGGGGAACTGACCACCGAGCGGGTGCCCAGCAACTCCATCAAACGCTCGGTGGCACCTGCTGCACGCAGCAAATCGCCATACACCTCGCCCAGCACCGCAAACGCACTGGCCAGCAAAATGACATAGACCACGGTTTGGCCCAGTTCACCGGCACTCATGCTGCCATCGCGCACCGCCAAGGTCCCTTGGTACAGGCCCCACAACAGCGCTGCACTGCTGGCCAAGATGATGAAACCCACCAACACCGAGCGTGCCAAGGCGCGGCGCAGCGATGTTTTCACGGCTTGCTCGGTGGAGTCCACAAAACGTGTGGCCTCACGGGCTTCAGCGGTATAGCTTTGCACCACGGGAATCGCGTTCAATACCTCAGCGGCCAAGGCACTGGCATCTGCCACGCGGTCTTGACTTGCGCGGGACAGCTTGCGAACACGCCGCCCCAAGGTGAGGCTGGGCCACACCACCAAGACCAACAGCCCAATGACTTGCACCATCAACATGGGGTGGTTGTAGACCAGCATCAGCAAGGCACCAGTACCCATGACCACATTGCGTAAGCCCATGGACAGCGACGAGCCCACCACGGTTTGCACCAGCGTGGTGTCGTTGGACAGGCGTGACAGCACTTCGCCGGTTTGGGTGGTTTCGAAAAACGCCGGGCTTTGTTGCAGCACATGGCCGTACACCGCGTTGCGAACATCGGCGGTGATGCGCTCACCCAACCATGTGACGGTGTAAAAACGTACCGCTGAAAAAAGTGCCAAGGCCGCTGCTACGCCAAACAGTTGGGCAAATTGACTGGCCAAGCGTTCGGCACTGCCCGGCCCCGTCAGGCCTTGGTCGATCAGCTGTTTCAAAGCCCACGGAAATGCCAAGGTGGCCCCCGCAGCTAGCAGCAAAAACAGGCCTGCCAAGGCCACGCGACCCTTGTAGGGTTTGACAAAAGGCAAGAGGCCGGAGAGGGATTGGGGGGAGGAGGTAAGAGGTTTCGGCATTCGTTGAAGGTATAGCAATTGGCCAGTGTAGGCGCATCAGAACCCCATGGCAGCCACTGTATGCACCACCAGCATGCCAGCCAACACCCACATGGTCAGGCCAATCAGGATATCCAGCATCTGCCAAGCGCGGGGTTGGGCAAACAAAGGGGCCAACCACCGTGCGCCAAAGCCCAAAGCGCAAAACCAGAACAAGCTGGCGCTGCTGGCACCCGCCACAAACCAGGGTTGCAAGCCAACAGGCTGTTGCGCCCCAATGCTGCCCACCAGCAACACGGTGTCCAAATACACATGGGGGTTGAGCAAAGTGAAGGCCGCTGTTTGCGCCATGGCCGCCGCCCAGCTCAGCCCATCGCCATCTTCATTTGCCAATAAGCCGTTTTGCTGCAAGGCGCGGCGCAAGGCTTGCCAGCCATACACAGCCAAAAACACCGCTCCCGCCAACGCCAGGGCTTGGGCCACCATGGGGCGTTCTCCTAAGGCTTGACCCATGCCCAGCACGCCAGCTCCTATCAACAAGGCGTCACTAAGGGCGCAAAACAACACCACACTGGCCACATGCTCACGGCGCAGGCCTTGCCGCAAAACAAATGCGTTTTGAGCGCCAATGGCAACGATCAGGCCCAAACTCAAGGCCCAAGCTTGCAGAAAAACAGAGCTTGTCAGTGGCATGGCTTCACCCGCTAAGATGCCTTCTTTATGAATGGCAACGCTTTAGAAAAAACACCACAAACCGGTGCAAATGCCGGTGGTCAGCTGTATGGCCAGGTCGATGAGCGTCCCAAGCAACAACAACGGCAGCCCCAAATACACCACCATCCACAGCGCGGCTTGCCATGTCAGGCGCGGCTCGGGCAAGCGGTAACCCATCACGGTTTGCACGGGGGTAGGTTTGAAAAATTTGCGCCACATGCGGCCATGTTAACCAATGCGGATTTAGCGTCATGAAGGTTGAGTGGGGCACCCAAGACAGCGAGGCATGGGACGCCGCCCACGCCCAAGCCGCAGGCCCCTTGCAGCAAGACTGGGCGTACGGCTCGACCATGTTGGTCAGCGGTGGCACCGTGATTCGTGCTGTGATTCAAGCCGATGGACACACCGTGGGACAGGCGCAATGCGTGGTGCGTCGCTTTGGTAACTTGGGCGGGGTGGCCTTGTGTACCCGAGGCCCCTTGTGGCTGACCCCTTTGAGTGGCAAAGACAAAGCCCATGCTTACCGCAGCCTGCGCCAAAGCCTGCCAGTTAAGGGACTGCGGTTCATGTTCGTCACCCCCAACGAGCCCATCGGCGAAGACTTGGGTCTGTCGTCATTGAAGCGTGTCATGACCGGTTACGCCACCGCGCTACTGGACCTCAGCCCCTCGATGGAAGACCTTAGGGCAGGCTTGGAAAAACGTTTTCGCCACCGCGTGGGCGGCGCTGAAAAGTCTGAATTGACGGTACACCGTGTAGGCACCAATGTGGGCCAGTACCGCTGGCTGATGGACGCCGAGCAACAACAGCGCGACAACCGTGGCTTGCAAGGCATGCCCCTGCATTTTGTCGATGCCTACATTGCCTCGCGCAAACAACCCGGCCACAACGTCTTGACCTTGCGTGCTGACATCGGACGCGACCGCGTGGCCGGCATGATGTTTTTGCTGCACGGCCAAGCCGCCACCTACCAAATCGGTTGGACCAGCGATGCAGGGCGTGACGCCCATGCGCACAATCTGCTGCTCTACAAAGGCATGGAAGCCTTGAAAGAACGCGGTATTCGCTCGTTGGACATGGGTGGCATCAACACCGGTCGTAGCGCAGGCATTGCGCGTTTCAAGATCAGCACCGGCGCCAAAGTGGTGACTTTCGCGGGTACCTACTTGGTATGAGTCAACTCCAAGCCATTGCCATCAGCTGCGAGCGTGGCGGTCGGCCCTTGTTTGCGCCACAAAGCTTCACCTTGAGCCCTGGCCAAGCCATGCAAATCGAAGGCGGCAACGGTTCGGGCAAAACCAGTTTGCTGCGCATGGTGTGTGGTTTGGCACCCACGGCCAGCGGCGAGGTGCGCTGGGGTGGGCAAGCTATTGCAGAGGTGCGCCATGCTTTCTCGCTTGACTTGCTGTATTTGGGCCACAGCCTTGGCTTGAAAGACGAACTCTCGGCCGTTGAGAACCTGCGCGTCGCCTCGGTACTGGCGGGCCATCCCGTTGGCCATGAAGAAGCTTTGCAAGCCCTGCAAGCCCAGGGTCTTGGCAGCAGGTCGCATTTGCCGCTGCGGGTCTTGTCGCAAGGGCAAAAGCGGCGCGTGGCACTGGCGCGTTTGCAGCTGTCCAAAGCCCGTTTGTGGGTGCTGGACGAACCCTTTGTGGCACTGGACACGCTGGCTGTTCTTGCCTTGCAGCAAGTGCTGCGTCAGCATCTTGCGCAAGACGGCTTGTTGCTCTTTACCAGCCACCAAGCAGTGGATTTGGGTGGCGCTGTGCTGCCTTGGAGGCTGGGCGCATGAACGCTTTCTTTGCTTTGGTGGCGCGTGATCTGCGTTTGGCCTTCAGGCGCAAGGCCGAGGTGTTGAGCGGTGTGTTTTTCTTTGTGGTGGTGGCTGCCTTGTTTCCTTTGGCCATCGGCCCCGAAGCCGCCACTTTGCGTCACATTGGCCCGGGCGTACTCTGGGTAGGGGCATTGCTGGCCAGCATGCTCACCTTGCCGCGTTTGTTTGAAAACGATTGGCGGGACGGTTCTTTGGAACACTTGGTGCTGTCCCCGCATCCTTTAGGGCTTTTGGTCTTAGGGAAAATCGTCGCGCATTGGTTGGTTTCTGGTTTGCCCTTGGTAGCATTGGCCCCCTTGTTGGGATTGCAGTTCGATTTGCCTTCGGATGCCTTGGGCATGTTGGCACTCTCTCTTTTGTTGGGCACCCCGGTGCTGTCTTGCATTGGCGCGATTGGCGCTGCACTTACCCTAGGGGTGCGAGGCGGTGGTGTGTTGGTCGCTTTGTTGGTTCTGCCTTTGTTTGTGCCTGTGCTGGTGTTTGGTGCTGGCGCAGTAGAGGCTTTGAACAGTGGTTTGGGTGCGCAAGCCCATGTTTCAATTTTGCTGGCGATGTTGTTGCCAGCTGTGTTTTTCAGCCCTTGGGCATGCAGTGCGGCTTTGCGCATTGCCTTGGAATGACTAAATGACGATGCGCTGGTTCTATTACGCTGCTCCGCAAACCTTTTACGGTTTGGCAGGACGCTTGTGGCCTTGGTTGGCGGCCTTGGCTTTGGCGCTGACTGTGGCGGGTTTGTGGGTGGGCTTTGCACTCGCGCCTGCGGACGCGCAGCAAGGCGAGGGCTACCGCATCATCTTTATGCATGTCCCTGCATCTTGGATGTCCATGGTGATTTACCTTGCGATGGCGTTTTGGAGTGTGCTGGGCCTGACTTTCAACACCCGCTTATCGGGCATGATGACCCGCGCTTTGGCACCCACAGGAGCCATCTTTGCGTTCTTGTCCTTGTGGACGGGTGCTTTGTGGGGCAAGCCCATGTGGGGCACCTGGTGGGTCTGGGATGCGCGTTTAACCTCCGAATTGATATTGTTTTTCCTCTACCTTGGCTATATCGCGCTCACCTCGGCGATTGACGATGTGCGTCGCGCTGACCGCGCTGGGGCGCTGATTGCGATTGTGGGTGCCATCAATGTGCCCATCATTTATTTTTCGGTGAAATGGTGGAACACCTTGCACCAAGGTGCGTCGGTGTCGCTGACCCGCTCGCCCAGCATGGCGCAGCTCATGTTGTGGGGCATGTTGCTGATGGCCTTGGCCATGTGGGTTTACACCTTGGCCATTGTTTGCTACCGCGTTCGTACCCTCATCATCGAGCGTGAATGTCATACCGATTGGGTGCAGGCTTTGCCTGAAGTTGCAGGAGCCAAAGCATGAGGTGGGAGAGTTGGTCAGATTTTTGGTTCATGGGTGGCTATGGCCTGTATGTGTGGGGCAGCATGGGCATGACTGCTGTGCTGCTGCTGGTGGAAATGGCGCAGGCCCACTTGGCCCACCGCCGCGCCTTGGCACTGGTGCGGGCTGAACAAAGCTTTGAGAACCCATGAGCTTGTCTCCCCGACAAACCCGATTTGCGCTGATTGCAGGTGGTGTGCTGGTGTTGGCATTGGCGGCAGCTTTTGTGCTGAACGCGTTTCAAAACAATTTGGTGTTTTTCTTCACACCTACCCAAGTACTGAAGGGTGAAGCGCCCAAGAACAAAACCTTTCGCATCGGTGGCTTGGTGAAAGTGGGCAGCCTGCAACGTGATGGCACCGATGTGTCCTTTGTGGTCACCGACACCGCGCAAGACATCCCCGTTCGCTACAGCGGTTTACTCCCCGATTTGTTCAAAGAAGGCAAGGGCGTGGTGGCGCAAGGTCGCTTGGATGCGCAAGGCCTGATGACCGCCTCCGAGGTGCTGGCCAAACACGACGAGAATTACATGCCCCCTGAGGCGCAACACGCCTTGGATGAAGCCGCGCAGGCCCGTGCCGCGCAATCTGTCAAACCTTGAAAGCTGGTTGCTCATGATTCCTGAACTTGGTCAATTTGCGTTGGTGCTGTCTGCCGTCATCGCTTTGTTTTTGGGGACAGTGCCACTGGCGGGTACTTTGCGTCACAACGTGGTGTGGCAGTCGCTGGCACGTCCGGCTGCGCTGCTGCAGTTTGTGTTGGTGTCCTTCGCCTTTGCCTGTTTGGCCTCTTCTTTTTTAAGCAACGACTTCTCGGTGAAATACGTCGCCGAGCATTCCAACACCTTGCTGCCCAAACCCTACCAATTCGCAGCGGTGTGGGGCGGCCACGAGGGCTCCTTGTTGTTGTGGGTGCTCATGCTCAGTGGCTGGACCGCAGCGGTTGCGATTTTTTCCGCCAGCCTGCCACTGGCCATGGTGGCGCGGGTGCTGGGGGTCTTGGGCCTGGTGTCGGTTGGTTTTTTGATGTTCATCTTGACCACTTCCAACCCCTTTGACCGGCTCTTTCCCATGCCGGCCGATGGACGGGACCTCAACCCATTGCTGCAAGACCCTGGCTTGGTGATTCACCCGCCCATGCTCTACATGGGTTATGTGGGCATGTCGGTCACGTTTGCTTTCTCCATTGCCGCCATGCTGTCCGGTCGATTGGACGCCGCATGGGCTCGCTGGTCCCGCCCTTGGACCGTGATCGCGTGGGCTTTTCTGACCTTTGGTATTGGTCTGGGGTCTTGGTGGGCGTACTACGAATTGGGCTGGGGTGGTTGGTGGTTTTGGGACCCCGTGGAAAACGCCTCCCTCATGCCTTGGTTGGTGGGCACCGCGCTTATCCATTCTTTGATGGTCACTGAAAAGCGTGGCAGTTTCAAAGCATGGACCGTGCTGTTAGCGATTGCGGCTTTTTCGCTGTCTTTGCTGGGCACTTTTTTGGTTCGCTCTGGCGTGCTCACCTCGGTTCACGCGTTTGCGTCTGACCCTTCTCGCGGGATTTTCATTTTGGTCTTTTTGGCGGTGGTGGTGGGCGCATCGCTCACCCTGTTTGCTTGGCGAGCGCCTGCGGTGACCTTGGGCGGCACTATGGGCCTGGTCTCACGAGAGTCTTTCTTGTTGCTCAACAGCGTCTTGCTGGTGGTTGCCACTGGCGCGGTGTTGCTGGGCACCTTGTACCCGCTCATCATTGATGCGCTGAACATGGGCAAGTTGTCTGTGGGCCCGCCGTATTTCAATTTGGTGTTTGCACCCCTGATGGTGCCGCTGCTGTTTGTGCTGGTGCCTGGCACTGTGGCGCATTGGCGTGAAGCCCGCATGAGCGAGGTGTTTTGGCGACTGCGCTTTGTCGGTGGCGCGGCTTTGTTCTTGGCGCTTGTGCTGCCTTTTGTGCTGGGCAGTTGGTCGGCTGGCACTATGCTGGGTGTTTTTCTGGGCATGTGGGTGGGCTTGGGCAGTTTGCAGCATGTGGTGGAGCGTTTACGCAAACCCGGTCGTATTGGTGGTTCGTTTTGGGGCATGCATTTGGCGCACTTTGGCATGGCTGTACTGGTGCTGGGCATCACCGGTGTGAAGTCCTACGAGGTAGAACGCGATGTGCGCATGGCCATGGGCGACACCGTGACCATTACCCCCTATACCTTTCGCTTGGTGGGCATGGAAGATGTGATGGGCCCCAATTACAAAGCCCTTCAAGCCAAAGTCGAGGTGTTGAAAAACGATCAGATCATTGAAATATTGCGTCCGCAAAAACGCCGTTATTTCTCTACCGCCATGCCAATGACGGAAGCGGCCATTGATTCCGGTGTGCTGCGTGATTTGTACGTTTCTCTGGGGGACCCTGTGGCCGGAGACACGCCTTCTTGGAGCATGCGCGTGTACTACAAACCTTTCGTGCCATGGCTTTGGGCGGGTGTGCTGTTCATGGTGTTTGGTGGGGTGTTGGCGGCCCTCGATAGGCGCTATCGCCGCAACACCAACCAACAGTCTGTTCGGACAGCTGGCGAGGCTTTGTCTGGTTCGGCATGAAGAAGTTTTTGCTCCCCTTGGCCTTGTTCGCCGTTCTGGTGGTGTTCTTGGGCGTGGGTTTAAAGCGCGATCCGCGCGAAATTCCCTCCCCCTTGGTGGGCAAACCTGCGCCTTTATTCAGTTTGCCCACCTTGAGCGGCGACAAGCCCTTCAGCCCTGCCGATATGAAGGGCCAAGTGTGGATCTTCAATGTATGGGCCACATGGTGTGTGGCTTGCCGCGAAGAGCACCCTTTGCTGGTGCAGTTTGCCAAGAGCCAGCGTATTCCCATCGTGGGCTTGAGTTACAAAGAACTGCAAGGCAGCGAAGCCGCCAACGCACAAAGCAGTGAGGCGGATAAATTGCAACTCGCCCGTGAGCGCAGCCTGAAGTTTTTACAAAAAGCAGGCGACCCCTACAAGCTGTCGGTGATGGACTTGGATGGGCGTGTGGGTATCGACTATGGCGTTTACGGTGTCCCAGAGACCTACTTGATCGACCAAGAAGGCATCATCCGTTACAAGCGGGTTGGCCCTCTTACCCCTGAAATACTGATTGAAACGATTCTTCCCTTGATTCAACAACTGGACAAACCCGCATGAAATATGCACTCCTTGTGGCTTGCTTGAGTGTCATGTCTTGGTTGGTGCAGGCCGGGGAAGCCCAACCCATGGCGCAAGACCCCCAAGTCGAAGCCCGCTTGGTGGTGATTGCTGAGGAGTTGCGCTGCTTGGTGTGCCAAAACGAGTCCTTGTCCTCTTCGCACGCCGAGTTGGCTGAAGACTTGCGTCGCGAGGTGCGTAAACTCATTCGAGAGAACAAAACCGACGCCGAGATCAAAACCTATTTGGTTGAACGCTATGGTGACTTTGTGCTCTACAAACCACCCCTCAAGCCCTTGACATGGCCCTTGTGGTTTGGGCCTTTTCTCCTGCTTGTATTGGCGATTGGCGGTTTTTGGCGCTATTTACGCCAACGTCGACAACTCACGCATCACCACCTTGACGCTGCTCAGCGAGCCCAGGCGGAACAACTTTTGAAAGATTGAATGAACGCGGTTCAATGGTTTTTGATTTGTGCGGTACTCATGTGTGTCGCCGTGGTCTTGGTGTTGGCGTGGAGTTTGCGCCGCGCATCGCGGGCAGGTTTGCAACTCAGTGAACACGAGAATGTGTTGTCTCAGGTGGCGGTTTACCGCGAGCATCTGGCTGAGTTGCAGCACGAACTGGCGCAAGGCACGCTTGACCAGGCTGGTTTTGACACCTCGCATGAAGAATTGACCCAACGACTGCTGGAAGACACTCCCCCAAAGACCGCTTCGACGCGTGTGGATACGCCGCATTGGCGTGGCTTGGTGGCCGGTTTGGCCTTGGCCATTCCCTTAATGTCATTTGGCATGTATTTTTGGGTAGGCACACCGGTGGGCATCGACCCCCTGCTGGCCAACCAAGTGGGTGGCGACGAGCAAATATCGACTGAAAAGCTGCAAGCGATGTCCGATCAACTGCGCCAACGCTTGGCCGAGAACCCCAACAATGCCGAAGGCTGGGTGATGCTGGGGCGCATAGAACGTGCTTTGGGTCGTTTTGATCCGGCGGATGAGGCCTTTAAAAAATCGCTCGCTATTGCTGTCAATGACGATGTCAGCATTGAACGCGCCGAGGTGCTGGCGCAAAAAAACCAAGGCAAGTTTGACGGTGAGCCATGGAACATCATCCAAAGTGTGCTCAAAGCAGACCCCGAACATGGCAACGCTTTGCTGCTGGCTGGCAGCGCCGCTTTCTCCCAAGGTCAATTTCAAGACGCGCTGAAATACTGGGACAAAGTCCGCGGTTTGTTGCCTGCCTCCTCGCCTGACTTGCCGGCTTTGGTCGAGGCCATCAACAAGGCGCGTGAACGCCTGAACATGCCCGCGCTTGACCCCGACACCGTGGTGGCTCAAGCGCCACCATCGTCTGCGCCAACGGCCAAGCCCACGAAGGCCAAAACAGCGCCAGGGGCAGAGCGTATTGCCGGGCGTGTCAGCCTAGACCCTGCCTTGGCTTCACAAGTTTCCCCGCAAGACACGGTATTCATTTATGCCAATGCTGCCGATGGCCCCCGCATGCCATTGGCCATTGTGCGCACCACGGTGGACAAATTGCCTTACGACTTTGTGCTGGACGACAGCATGGCGATGAACCCGCAAATGAAGCTCTCGCACATCAGCGCGGTGATGGTGAGGGCGCGTATTTCAAGAAGTGGGAACGCCATGGCTCAACCTGGCGACTTGGGGGTGAGCGCTGGCCCCATCAAGCCCGGTAGCAAAGAAAAAATCAATTTGGTGATTGCCCAGCCCCTGAGCAAGTAAAGGGCCGGACGGGAGATGGACTTGTCAGCCCATCAACAAACCATGGGTACGCGCAAAGTGCAAGGTTTGGGTACGGCTTTTCACACCTAAACGGCGGAACAGGCGCCACAAATGCACCTTGACGGTGTGCTCGCTGATGCTGAGTTCGGCGGCGATATCGCGGTTAGACAAACCACGGTCCAGCATCAGGATTAGCTGCTTTTGGCGCTTGGAGAGTTTGATGTCGCCAATCACCACGACTTCGGCATCGTCATCAGCATCGTCAGACTTTATGATGTCTTGGATGGCAGCAGAAATTTCAGCGGTGTCGGTGGATTTTTCAATGTAGAGGTCAGCGCCTGCTTCCAGGCAAGCGTCACGCGCTTCGCCAGAAGGCATGGCAGAGAGCACCACCAAGGGAATCTCGGGGTACATTTTTTTCACATCGGAAATCGCGGTGGCACCCTTGACGCCAGGCAACAGCAAGTCCAGCACAAACAACTCGGGCTCACCGTTTTTGATCAGCGCTGCTTGTAACTCGCTGAATTTCTCCAACTCCACCACCTTGGAGGCGGGGCGCAGGCGACGCAGCAACATGCCAATCATTTGGCGGACCATTGGGTGGTCATCTATGACGTAAAGACTCATCGTTATTCTCCGTTCTTAGTAATTCAGGCCCATGGCCTCGCGCACATCGCGCATGGTTTCTTGTGCCGTGGCCCGAGCCCGCTGTGTTCCAGCGTCTACGATATCACGAACAAGTCGAGGATTGGAAACAAAAGGCTCAGCCCGAGCCAACATGGGCTGTTGCTCGTAAACAATTGCATCAATCACGGGTTGCTTGCATTCCAAGCAACCAATCCCAGCGCGAGCGCACTCGGTCTTCACCCAGTCGCGGGTCGCAGGGGGTGAATACACCAAGTGAAATTGCCAAACTGGGCAGCGATCAGGGTTGCCTGCATCGCTGCGTTTGACCCGCGCAGGATCAGTGGGCATGCGCCGCACCTTGGTCTCGATGCTGGCTTTGTCTTCACGCATGGCAATGGTGTTGTGATAACTTTTGCTCATCTTCGCGCCATCCAGCCCCGGTAATTTGCTGGCTTCGGTCAACAGGGCTTGCGGCTCGGTCAGCACGGCTTTGCCAGTGCCTTTGAAATAGCCCTCTAAACGTTCGCGGTCTTTGTCGTCAAGCTCGGGTGCGGTTTTCAAATAGCCCAAAGCGCCTTCCATGGCTTTGGCGTCGCCGGTTTCTTGAAACTGTTTGCGCGATTTTTCAAAACGTTTGACGCTGTCTTTGGGTAACTTGGCCAAACAGTCTTGCACCAGTGCATCGAAATTGGGCTCGCGGCCATACAAATGGTTGAAACGCCTTGCCGCTTCGCGGGTGAGTTCCACGTGGCTGGCTTGGTCTTCGCCCACCGGCACCCAACGTGCTTTGTAAATCAAGATATCAGCCGCTTGTAACAGCGGGTAGCCCAAGAAACCATAGGTGCTGAGGTCTTTGTCTTTGAGCTTTTCTTGCTGGTCTTTGTAGGTGGGGACACGTTCTAGCCAACCGATGGGTGTGCCCATGGCCAACAAGGTAAAGAGTTCGGCGTGTTCAGGAATACGGCTTTGCAAAAAAATGGTGCATTGGTTCGGGTCTAAGCCTGCAGCCAACCAGTCGATGACCATTTCATAGACGCTTTTCTCAATGACATCGCGGCTTTCGTAATGCGTGGTCAGGGCATGCCAATCGGCCACGAAATAAAAGCATTGCATCTCGGATTGCAGACGCACCCAGTTTTTCAAGGCGCCGTGGTAGTGGCCCAAGTGCAAGGCGCCGGTGGGGCGCATGCCAGAAAGTACGCGATCGCTCATGGGGCAAGTTGCAGCAAAGAGGCCAGGGGTTGCAGCACCCACTGAATACCTTCTGTGGTGGCCATCATGATGGGGCGCATCCAAAAGCTGTTGATCACGCCCATGAGCACCAAGCCCATCACAATGAAAAAGCCATAGCGCTCAATCTGCGAGAAACCCATGGCCAAGCGCATGGGCAGCAAACCCGTGACGATGCGCCCCCCGTCCAGCGGGGGCAGGGGAAACAGGTTGAAAGCAAACATGACCAAATTGACCAGCACACCGGCTTGCGCCATTTCAATGAAAAAACGCTCTTGGTTGCCCATGCCCGATAAGAGGTAAATCAGCACCGCCCATGCAAATGCTTGGAACAAATTGACCCCAGGTCCGGCCAATGCAACCCACACCATGTCGCGTTTGGGGTGGCGCAGACGGGAAAAATCCACGGGAACTGGCTTGGCATAACCCAACAAAAACTGGCCGGAAGTGGCAAAGAACAGCATCAAAGGCATGATGATGGTACCAACCAAGTCGATATGGGGAAAGGGGTTGAGGGTGACGCGCCCCATTTGCCATGCGGTGTCGTCACCCAATAGGCGCGCTGTGTAGCCGTGTGCGGCTTCGTGAAGGGTAATGGCGAGCAGCACAGGTATCGCATGGGTAGAAATTGTTTGTACTAATTCATTGAAATTCACAAAAGTATTCTCTCACTAATTTTTAACAATTTATTGGTTAAAAGTATGTGATAAATGTTTTTTTTAAGCGCTTTAGAATGCGTAAACCTACGATTTAGGCTTTATTTATCGCATTCATAAGCCTAAAAGTTCTAATTTCCCTAAGCCTCGACGTAAAACTTCTGGCTCACCCCCGTCGGCCATGGAGGTGAGGTCCACCACCGTGGTGGCTTGCAGGCTGCAAGCACCAGCATCCACCACCGCCGCCACTTGGTGTTCATAGCGTTCGCGGATCTGTTCGGCGTCGTTCAAGGGTTCAGTTTCGTCTTTGGGGATCAGGGTGGTGGCCAGCAAGGGTGCGCCGTG
>Ga0214921_10007418_pt1 | contig 14631 bp, 15 predicted proteins | sample LL1505_MetaG_FD_177992 | JGI IMG/M metagenome (GOLD analysis project Ga0214921, IMG submission 177992) | Freshwater microbial communities from Lake Lanier, Atlanta, Georgia, United States - LL-1505 | ecosystem: Environmental > Aquatic > Freshwater > Lake | place: USA: Georgia | collected... | reverse complement strand
ATCAACGTGGATTAATGCAGATTCTTCAAGAACACTCCAATATTCATCTTATTGTATTTTCTGCTGACAGGCTCAGCCGAAATTTCTTTGATTTTGCCCAATTTGAAAAGACTTGCAATGAAAAGAATATTATTTTTCACATTGCCCAAAAGAATCTTATTTCAACTGTTACAGCTGATCTAAAACATATTACATCTGATATTCGCGATGCAGTAACTGAGCGTATTACGCTTAGCCGCCGTATTCGTAATTCGGTTCAATATAGGAAACAACACGGTCTCTTTTACCCAACTATTTCCAAATTTGGGACGAAATATATTCGTGACAGAGCTGGAAAAATTGCGAGAATCGCTGAAGAAAAAAATGAAAAGAATATCAAGAAAGTTATTACTTTAATGTATCATGGCGGTAAATGTGATAAAATTAATTCTCTATTGAATGAAATTACAAACAGATCTGACAACAAAATGTATGATTTAATGAATGAAGACGAAGAAATGAATGAAATATTATATGGAAATATGAGCTCTCCAATGATTGCTGATTTTTTGAATCATCTTGGTGTTCTTCGTAGAAATCGCCAATGGACTGGACAATCGGTTCTTAAAGAAAAAAATTGAATAAATATAATCAAATTGTTTTATAATGCAAATGACAGAATTAAAAAGAGATATATGTGTAATATATATTGGAGCAGCTGCTCATACTAATAAAGGTGGGCAACTTAAAAATATAAAAAAAGAATCATCACTTGGAATCAAATTTATTTCAGTAGATCCATATCACCAAGCCCCTTTTCGCCACTCCGTGGCAAAAGGTGCTAACCCCCAAAAAACCCCTTTTCGCCACTCCGTTGCAAAAGGTGCTAACCCCCAAAACGAAGTTAATTTTGGAGATGGTGTCAGAAATGGTGAAAGGTTTGGAGATAGTGGTGGGGTTGGCGATGATTCCGGATTTGGAGATAGTGGTGGGGTTGGCGATGATTCCGGATTTGGAGATAGTGGTGGGGTTGGCGATGATTCCGGATCTGAGAATAGAAAAAAAATTAATTTTATATTTCAGGAAAATATTGAAGAACGTTGCGGTATCCCAGTCAATTTTATTCCAAATAATTCAAATGATATTCATTCATATGCAATTAACGTAAGTAATAAAACTGCCGATGAATTTTTTATGAATTTTCACCCTAATCCCGCCACATTCTATCTTATTCTTACATTTGTTGGATATGATATGGATCATACTTCATTTCAAATTGCTGAGAATCTCCAGATTCAAACGCCTTATTTTTATGATTTGAAAAATGCTCTATTTCTAGGGATGAGTTGTTTAGCAATTCCCCCAGATATATTAAAAATTCTTCGTAATTATGATATACCTACAACAGAACCATTTGTTTCTAATATTGAACAATCTAAGCAAAATGCATACTATGCATTTTTAAATAATATTGATATATTATGTGAACATTATCGTAAAAAAGAAGTCCGTGAATGGCATACAAAATCCCTTCAAAATTTAAAGGCATTGAATATTCATTCATATGAAGATGCTTGCCGATATTATGATGCATTACAAATTAAAAATATTCCTGATATTCGAAAATCGATTCAGAATTATTTTGAATCAATTAATATGTTAAAAATTTTTAAGAATGAGCGAGAAAATGATTTCCATTAAATCAATGGAGTTTCATGGGCTTGAATATTATTTACTGTATAATCATAATTTTTCACATACTCAATTTCCATATTTCTACTAATATCATTAAAAAATCTTTTAATGATTTGCTTTTTATTACAAGTTATTATTATAATCTTTTTATCATTTGTAAATATTAAATCATTAATATAATATCTTGTATAATCTGCAATTGATTCAATATTATCATTAAAATGATAGATACAATCCATTTTTGGAAAATTATAAATATATATAGAATTATAGCTTGTTGCTGCTAGGTATTCTCCACTATTTTTATCAAAAACAATATTACTAGGATCACCTGATTGTGTATCTGAACATCCAGATTCCGTAATTTTATTTGTATTATCTAAAACAAATAATCGTATTTTTTTATCGGAGTACCCAACTGCAAAAAATGATTTTTCTGGATGAAAAGCGACAGTCAATGCGTAGTTTTCTGTTTTAATTGTATGAATAATGGTTATTGCATCTAATTTTATATCCCATAATTTTATTGCATCATTACTACATGTCACTAAAAAATTCCCGTTTTTATGAATATCCATATCACATACTTGATATGAATGAGTCCCCACTGTTTTTATTTCTGTTGCATAAAATGCATTTACTGTTAATTTAATTATTGACCCAGAAATATCGCCACATAATAAAAAATAATTTTTAATTGGATTATAACATATTTTATGTATAGGTCCGTGAATTTGGTCATTAATTTTTATCATTAATTTTTCGTGTTTATTCGTGATATTATTATATTTTCCTATATATATAGTTCCAATATCATCACCAGATACAAAAACAGTTGAACTAAAACATCCAGATAATATCTGATTACTCATGGTTTATATTATATATTTTTTACATAATTTTTACAAAAATTGCTTCAGGCTTTGGTATCCAAATTGGAAGTCGTTTTAGTCCTATAAATTGACTATTTTTACGATTCATTCTTTGAATAAATCTTTCTGTATTATGAATTTCCATTGAATTTGTTTCATTTTGCTGTGCTAATACTATTTTTTTTTTATCAACATAAATAATTATTGCAACATGTCCGTAATTCCAATTTCTTTCATTTCTTTTCCAGAATAAAATGTCACCTACTTGTATATTTTGAATATTTGGCGATGATATTGTTTGTAAAAGAATAACTTGATGATTTGCTGTATAAATCAATGAATTAATTTTTTTAAACATTTCATATGCATCCCTAATAGATGGAAATGTAAGACCATAATATTGATTAAAAAATCTTCTAATTAATTCTACACATTCATATGGTACTCCATAATTCGATTTCATATTTTTGCGGCGATCTTTATTTATTATTAGTATATTAGAGTTTGCGTTTATGTTCATGTTTGTACTCATACTCATACTCATATTAATTACAAACAAAATTTTATTTATAATTAGAAATTTGAAATTCACTTTTCAAAATCGTCCAAACTTGTTAAAAATAAAAATAATTTATCCTCTATTTTTCCAAAATGCCATCCATTTGGCTCCTCCGTCATTTCATTGCGATTTGTCATATTACCACTATGGCGCAAACTTATAATTATACCTTGCCAATCTGTATCAACAACTTCATCAGTTCTATCAACAATAAATTCTTCTCCTTCGCTACATATTGCCCGATTATTATACCGTTTTTTCTCCCAGAATGCCTTTGTATAGCCCAAGCAAGCTTCACTTACTCTTTTCTCATAACTCATGTCATATGGAGGCACATTAATCATACTAATCATCCTCTTAATATTAAAATTCGCGATTGCACTGCAACTAATACATTCTTTTCCAGAGCTCAAAAGAGCCATTACACGAATACGTACACTATTTGGGGGGTAATAATCGTCATCATCCATATGAACTATTATAGCTCCAGTCGCCAAATTTGCTCCAATATTCCTTTTCATTCCAATTGGGAGTTTTGTGCTATCACTACTTCCAATCTGAGACAACAATGCTTTTTTCTCTTCGCCGCCGAAATAATAATATTTGATACGGCTATCATTTGGAAGTAGTCCGGCATTTGATTCAGTACTATCATCCACAATAATCCACTCCAATTTATCCTCTGGATAATTTTGACTGTAAAAATTATATATCATTAATTTAACAAAATTCTTCCTATTGTGCGTGGGTGTAATGATGCTAATCATTGGCAAATCATCGTCTTCCACTTTTTTCATTTCACTCACTTTTACTTTCGCCGGTTTGCTAACATTCTTTTCACCCAAATTTATTTTCTCCGCCTCCCGCAAAAATCCATAATCCATTTTTTTACCCATAATATCTGAATCCTCGAATTTCTCACTTGGAACCACAATCTGGGGCTTACTCATATACACTTTGTGATTGGGATGAATATTCTCCAAATAATATCTATCAATTTCTTTCTCTGTTTTCTCTAGTCCCTCTATCAACACATCATAAAAATGTCTATTAACGGCATATGCATAAGTGCTCCAGCTTCGAACACGGCAATAATTATCAGATTCTGAATTATCCAATATGTCCACCCAATTTCCGCCAATATAGAACATATCCCATGATTTCGGTAAAACAATGTCTCGAATATCACCAATAAAATCTACATCGTCCTCAAAAATAAACACTGATGGAAGCCCCCTTTTTCTGGCATCTCGCAAAACCGCTAAATGCGATTCTCTGCAGCCTTTGGCACCACTTTCTATATTTTGCTTCGGACGGTAAAATTGGGCTTTCAGATTTTGCGCCATCATTAGCCCCGTCATATATTCAAACTTATCTTCTCTTTCTTGCATATTTATACAATAAATATCACGAAATTGTGGGGGGTTTGGATTCTTCATTTCTACTAGGCGGTCAAAATTTATGATTTTTTGATGACGATCAAGAGTTGTGTGTAAAATATCACTGTAATCCTCTGATTGAGTTACCATTGTTGGATAAATTGTATATGCTTGAATATGTGGGTGAAGAAATTCGCAATAATATTCGTCAATTAGGACTTTATCCCAATTTTGGCTTGCTTCTTGGATTATTCGATCATACATGCAATCTCTCACGATATAAGAATGTCCATACCAACAGCATACCTTCTTCCAATTATAATAATATTCATCGTAGATCTTGTTTACACAAGAACCCAAATATAACATATCCCAATTGTCGGGCAAAACTGGTAGCCGAAATGGTTGGACAAATTTTGCGTCATCTTCAAAAATCAGAACATATGGAAGTTTCTTTTCTTTGGCGATTTTAATAACACCAACATGGGATGCAGTGCAACCGTAAATGGGATTTGCGTCTTTTATTCCATCAAAAAATTGGAATGCTATTTTTTGATTTCGCATTTCTTTTGTAACATTTTTACGCCTGTCCTCTCTTTCTTTTAAAGAAATAACAAATGTATTTTCAGCTAGAAATTGAAGATTCATAATATTTTTTATTGCGTTTGTTTTAAACTATTTCTTTTAGAATTTCTCGCATTTTTTTGTAATTAATAAAAAATGTTGGTGGTAATTTGAGACGATTAAATGGTTTTTTATTTTTTAAACTATTTTTTAAATTTATACTATATTGAATTATTACAAACCGCAAGTATCCTTCTAATTTTTTTAGTTTATGCAAATCAGTTTCTTTCATCAACATATCTAAATCTGGTAGAAATAAACCATCAACTAAAAAACTATTAGTAGTAGTTTTAAATCGTTGCCTTAATTGAATATTTGCTGTACTTGAATTTATCCAGTAATCATTATCCAGCCAATTTCTTGGAAATATTGGATTTTTATTAATATCCAAAAGTTCGCATTCATTAGTATTTGTAAAATGTTTAACAAATACTATTTTTGCTCCATTATAATTAGATAATTTAATTTGTTGGGTCTCTACATAATATCGTACAATTTCAGTATCAGTATCAGTAATAGTAATGGTAGGATAATATAAAAATCTTAAAGCTAATTTTTTTAATGGAAAATTCGATGGATTATATACTAATCTTCGAATTTCTCTTATTCTTTTATTATCCAATATAAAATCATTCCATTTTTTGGTTTGTTGTGTATCTTTCGGACCTAAAATTAATATTGGAAGATCTGGATTAATTTTTCTTATCCAAGAAAAATATAAAGTTGTTATTGCCTCAAATGTATTTTCACAACAAAATATAAATAATTGGTTTTTTACTGGTGATTTATTAAAAATACCAGAACCAGATTGATTTTGTTTAATTATTCTTTTCTTTGAGCTCATCAAATAATCACTAACTTGCAAACATTTTATAATTAATTTATTCAGGTTATCTGAGTTATTCATATTATTTCTTTTTATAGCATTTTGATTAAAAGTTTCTAAAAAAAAATTTTTTGGATATTCAAAATATTTCGGCTTCTCAATTCCAAGTATTTCTTTTAAAGAACTTACCAAACCTCCCATTTTATATAGTAATATATTACTATATAAAAATTATTTATGAAAATACACCAATTTCTGTCATTTGTTCTTGAGTTAATCCACATAATTCAAGAAAATTTTCTCTGAATATTTGTCTAGTTTTATTTTTATTACCATCAGTCTTTGTAGTTATATATCCACTCAAAGTATTAGAGTCTAATGGGGGAGTTTTGACTGCATCTTCTGATGCTTTCTCTATTTTTTTTCTCATTTCTTTATAATCATAAAAAAAGTTAGTTGATCCAGTATTTGATCCAGTATTTGATCCATAATAATTAGTATTAATCTGATTTAAATATTTCAGGAATATATTTAATTGTGCGATATATTCTTGTTTAGTCATTTTCAAAAATTTTTCAATCGGTTTTTTTATTTTTGTTCCTTTATTGCTGTTCCTTTTATTGCTGTTCCTTTTATTATTGGCCCCAATACTATTGGCCCCAATACTATTGGCCCCAATACTATTGGCCCCATTACCTAATGATAATAATTTCGTTGCTACTATATTATTGATACTTAAAAATAGATTTAACGCTTCGATATATAATACAAATAATGGATAGACTTGTTCTTTATCTATAGTTATTTTAAATTCTCGTTTTTGAAATTTCATTGGAAAAATACGTTCAAACCCAGTTATTGGTGATTGGGCTCCTACAAATGTTTGTTGAGTAAGATTATATTCAGGTAAACTTACTACTTCACAATTTACTAATTGCTGATGTTTAAATGTTTCGATTGTTTCAGGAATTAATTTATTCATAAATCCTTCAGCTGAATTATGATGAGCAACTATAACTAATTCAATCCCATTTTGTTGAACTGTATCCATATGAATACCCTGTTTTGTTATATAATCGCGTAATATTTCATCTAATTTTTCTAATAATTGATCTTGATCACCAATCCTTTTAAAAAGTCCCTTAAATCCATGTCCTCTAACTCGTTTTATTTCTATTTTTTTACCTTTATTTGTAAATTTATTTTTAGACCTATTATTAGACCTATTAGAACTATTGGAACTATAAATAATATCTGATAAATAAAATAATGAGTCCCAATCAGTAATATCTGGTATATATTCTTCCAAATTACACAATGGATTACAAACATCATTTTTTAATTTACCATTTTGTCTTGATATTGCTCTCAAATTATCTATAAATTGATTCCATTTTGTTCTTGTATTTTCTAAAGATACTGGATAATTATTAGAATTAGCTATTTTTCCAAAAATTTTCATTACAGCTACTTCATTTAACCACGGTAATACAATTATTTTACCCCCTTTTTCCTTATATTCCTTCATATATTTAATCCAACTTAAACAGAGTGTTTGTTGAGTTCTAATAAGTTCAGAACAACAAAATATAAGTATTGGTTTAGTTCCATTAGTTCCACTAGTTCCACTAGTTCCATTAGTTCTATTAGTTCCACTAGTTCCATTCGGTCTACTAGTTCCATCATTAATTGGATGTTTTGTAAAATAATCAGATACTTGTAAACATTGTTGAACTCCTATATAACTAATTCCAGAATCAGGTGCATATTTTGTTTTTTCGCGTTGACCTTTTCCAAATACTTTTTCAAATGAATTTGCACAACTTGCGCCATGTCTTTCAACATACATTTTTTTAATTACTAAATCTATATCAATCTGATTACTCTTTGATGACGAAAACAACGAAAACAATTGTCCCATTATTTTATATTATATAATAATTATTTTATAATTAAATTTTAACAACTATAAATCAACAATTATTCAACTGCATTTCAGGCAAAAATTTTGTTCTAGATGACTATTATTTTCCGGATTTTTCAAAAGCCATCCAATATAGTATTATAACAGATGGCTGTTGGTGCAATAAAAAATTACAAGACAAAAGTACCGAATTTAACCCCGATAAACCAAATATTTATGAGACATATTTGAGAATTACTTTAGGTAGAAATAGTGGTGAATCGCCCGGAATTCCCTATGTTATGGAAATTTGGCCTTCTAATCATTATTCTCCGATTCATAGCCATGCCGATTCGAATGCAATTATCCGAGTATTACATAGCTCTATTAACGTAAAACTCTTTCCATTCTTAAGTGAAGGTGAAAATATTGATCCTTTTGGTGAAGCTGATTTTGAGAAGGATGATATAACATGGTTAAGTCCAGAATTAAACCAAATACATCAATTAAGAAATAATACAAGTGACGTATGTATAACAATACAATGTTATATGTACATGTTTTATTTTACAAAGTAAAATAAAACATCTAGATATAAAAATCAAAGATTTTTATATGTACATGTTTTATTTTACTTTATAAAATAAAACATCTAGATATAAAAATCAAAGATTTTTATATGTACGGATTAGATAATGCGAAACATTATGACTATTTTGATTATATTGACGATGACAAAAAGATTGTTCAGATGGAAAATCTTTGATTTTTCAACTCAAGAGATTAAAAACTCAAATAGTTTTTAATCTGTTCAATATGAACCAGATTCAGATATGAATTTTTTGGAATTTAAAGATCTTATTAAGAAAGAATGGAATAATAAGAACAATATTCTAGTATAAAATTATTCGCCACGATATCCTCTTGGACCCTTATCACCTTGTTCTCCTCTATGACCGATCAGCCCTTTCTCGCCCGGCTCTCCTTGTACACCTGGTTCTCCAATTGGGCCAATCTCTCCATTTGCCCCTTTATCTCCTCTTTCTCCTTTATCTCCTCTTGGACCTTTATCACCTGATAATCCTTTCTCTCCAAGAGGTCCTTTTTCGCCCTGATCACCGCGATTTCCACGCTCGCCCTGTTTTCCTTGTAAACCTCTTTCTCCTTGCTCACCTCTTTCGCCTTTATCTCCTTTTTCTCCGCGTATTCCTTTATCACCTGGCAATCCTCTTTCACCAGGAATACCAGTTGTTCCTCTTTCTCCAATTTCACCTGGCATACCTGGATCACCCGATTCACCTGATTCTCCTTGTAATCCAGATTCTCCTTTGTCTCCTTTATCGCCCATAGGTCCAATTTCTCCTTTATCTCCTTTATCGCCCTTATCTCCTGGCAATCCAATTTCACCTGTTTCACCCTTACTACCTGGTTCTCCTATTAAACCTTTATCTCCCGGAGGTCCTCGGTGTCCCATATAACCTTTTTCACCTCTTTCGCCCTGTTCACCTCGTATTCCTTTGTCACCACGGGGGCCTTTATCTCCAATTGTTCCAGGAAATCCTTTATCTCCCTTATCTCCCTTATCTCCTTTATCTCCCTTATCTCCTTTTTCACCAAAGCTCCCTTTCTCACCTTTTTCACCAATTTGACCTGTTGGGCCTCTTTCACCTCTTTCACCTTTATCTCCTGGTTCTCCTGGAACTCCTTTATCTCCAACTTCACCTGTAAGGCCAGGATCTCCAGGCCTTCCTGGTTCTCCTGGATTTCCAGGTTCTCCTGATTCACCTGGTCTTCCAGATTCACCCGATTCACCTTTTTCACCTTGTTCACCGTGCAATCCCATATATCCCTGTTCACCTTGTTCACCTTGTTCGCCTCTATCACCTGGCAATCCTTTTTCTCCTCTTTCCCCTTTATCTCCTTGTAATCCTCTTGGCCCGGGTGCACCTTTTACTCCCATTAATCCTCTTTTACCTGGTTCGCCGGTAATTCCAATTATTCCATTTGAGCCTCTTTCACCTTTTTCACCTCTTTCGCCTTTATCTCCTACTAATCCACTTTCACCCTTATCGCCTTTATCACCTCGTGGTCCTTTTTCGCCTTTATCTCCGAGTTCACCTGGTGCGCCTTTTTCACCTTTTTCGCCTTGAATTCCATTTATTCCTGGAAGTCCTTGCTCACCTTGAAATCCTTTTTCACCTTGTTCTCCATTATCTCCTCGTTCTCCTTTATCTCCAGGTGAACCAGGCAATCCTCTTTCTCCTTTATCACCTTTATCTCCTCGATCTCCTTGTATTCCAGGTGGTCCTTTTGAACCTTTTTCTCCTCTTATTTCACCAGGTGGTCCAGAATCTCCTTGTTTACCAGGTGGACCAATTCTTCCGGGTTGTCCAGAATCACCTGGTTTGCCAGGAGGTCCCGGTTCTCCTTTTGGAGCATTTTCATATAAATTATAAAGTATTCGAATATCTCCTTTCATTTTTCCAAATTCATTTTTCAAATTATCTATTTCTTCGTTTATTTTTAAAATAAATTGCAATATTTGTCTTTCACTTATACTACTATTCATTTGTTAATTTATAATATTATTTTTAAATTTATACTTAAAAATTCTAAAATGACATTTGATGAATTTTGCTATTTATATCATCATCTTCGTCTTCTTCCTCATCTTCCTCATCTTTGTCGTCATCCTCGTCTTCCTCGTCATCCTCGTCTTCCTCATCGTCTTCCTCCTCATCGTCATCATTATCCTGTACTAAGGAACGAATATGTCTCAATTTTGAAATATTCAAATCATGATCATCATTTTCATCATCTTCGTTAAAATCATCATTTAATCTATAAAATAAACGAAATGCTTGTACATCGCGATTATTACAAGGATCACCATAAAAAGCAATAACTTTACAAAAATATGTTTCACCTGGTTTACATTCAAAAGTTATTACTATATTTTTATTTTTTGATTGTATAATAGTATTACATCCCTCTAATAAATAACCATTTGTACCTGATATTTCATAATTATACATGTTAGGTGTTTTTTTAAAGTTTGGTTGTAAATGCAACATTTTATGCAATGTTCCATTTAAATTGTAAGATGATACGATAAATCTACCGGAGTTTTCTGATTCCATTTTTAATATCTTTATAGATTCCCATTTTTTTAATCAATTTTTTTATGCAGACATCCTCCATCTATTATCACATACTAAACAACGAATAAATTTAGTCATTGGCTCATCAATTGAGCGTGTTTGTAATTCATAATATGTGCATTTTCTTTCTTTACATCTTGAACATTTAAATTCATCAGTTGCAGCTTCCGGTTTTTTCAAATATAAAAATTCATCTTTTGCTTTTTGTTTTTCTTGAAGATTTCTCCAATGATCCGGGAAAATATTTTGCGGTGTCATATTTGGTATATTTTCTAAATTAATTTCATCGTTCATAATATTTTTTAATAAATAATTGTTTTTTATTGAACATGATGCACTAATATTTGCATAAATATGCATATTCTTATTTAAATAAATTTTATAGAATAAATCATTTGATTTATCCATTGTCATGCCTTTTTTTTCAATTTCTGTAACTGCCCAATCATATATTACTTTTTCTAAATTAGTTGAAATAGTCGTATTTTTTATAATCAAATTATATTTTTCTACTATTTTCTCTCTAAAATTAGAATTAACCATTGTAGATATTTATTAGATATTTATATTAATAATTTTAAATTCAATTTTTTATATAAAAAATTGAATTTAAAATTATTAATATAAATATCTAATAAAATGACAAATCTAGAAGAAAAATATAAATATTTTTTTAACAATGGCACATTGAATTTTTCAATTGATATTGCAAAATTTGAAGAAATTTTGCATTCATTTACGCAAACTTATCAACATATACCATCTTTTAAAAATGGATATAAATTATATGGAATTAATAATAAATTTTTTAAAATTTTTGAGGATGGAAGCTGTTATGGATATATTATTATAGATAATTCTATAAAAACTTCTATATTAGAAAATTTTACTGAATATAAACAAATTAATCAACAAATATATAATGATGATTTTGCTGGATTTAAAGATTATTGGGTTGAAGAGATTTATGAAGATATTATATTCAAATTAGATGATGATATGCAACTAATTTTTTCAAAAATGAAAGATGTTCCTAGAAATATAACGGAATATTCAATATATATTGAAACAAAAAAGAATAATCCTTCTCTAATTGATCCAATAAAACATATTATTAGCAACATTTAGACATCCATCCAAATAGACATTTCATTTTACTGACAACTTCTTCTGGTTTTATAAATCTCCATCCGATTATAATTAATGAAATTGTTGAATCAATATTATTTCGCAATAATTGTTTTTGTTCATCTGAAAAATTAACACTTACTGTATCAACCATTTTATTTAGTATTTTTTTTAAAAATATTTTTTTTTCATTTTCTGTAAAAATTGTTTGATTTGATATCATTTCAAAAACATATTTAGTAATATCAAATAAATTATTTATTATATCATCTGCTAATGGATATTTCTCATTTATTTTTGAAATTGTATTACTATAAATTAAATTGAATGCAGATTTAGTGTCACTAATTGCAATAGAAGATATAATAATTTTATTTATTCCATTTTTAGAAATATCGATTGAAAAATCGATAGTTTTGCTAATTATTTTTTCAAGTTCTTCCCAATTAGTTACACTATTTTCAATAAATTTTTTTAAAATAATCATTACTGTATTTTTCTTTTCAATACCACTTAATTCTTTCTTTTTTTCTACAAATTCAATTAAAAATTTCACTAATTCAACAATTTCATCAGAATCAATCACTCCATCATCTAAAAAACGTTCAATCATTAAATCAAATCCTTCTTTTTCAACACCAATCAGAATATCTGAATTATTCATTATTATATAATATAAGATTTATTTTTAATTTTTTTTATCTCATATTTTTAAATGATTAGAATTATTCTTTCGATACTTATTATTATTATTATAATTGGATTTTGTTGGAAATATTTTATCCAAACTAATTCAACTAAAAAAGTAAGATTTCAAGAAGAAGTTGATAAAATAATTATTCCAAATAATGATGAAATTAAGGAGGAATTTCAGTCTAGACAGCCTTCTGAGACTGCCAAAAATGTCCAGAATGCCCAAAATGCTTTGAATGATTTGAACACTAAAAAATATGAGAAAATAAATCCATATAATTTTTATACACAAGAATACAATACACCTAATTTTACTTCAAATGTGATGGATTTACGTAAATTTTATTCATATGATAATCCACCAAATGATTCTTTACCAATAGAAGATAATTCAAAAGATAGTATAATACAAGATGTAAAAAGTGATCCAGAATGGTTAGCTCCAAATTCTCTAAATAATTTAGAGCATAAATCTAACTATTGGAATTATAAAAATGAAATACCAATGAATGGAGGAGATTTTGGTGGAATAAAAGGATATGAAACAATGGGCGATGATTATTCTGTGTTTTATGTAAAAGATGCTGTAAAAGAACAAATTATCAAAAAGAATGATGATTTAAGAAATGGTATGGGAAATCCTCAAAAACAAGGTTATCGTTATGATATGTCGAACACATAATAATTTATAATTTATAAATAAAATTTTGGGATAAAATATTTTACTGATTTTTTTACAAATTTTTTAGGTATTTCTGTTGGCATTTCTGTTGGTATTTCTGTTGGCATTTTTGTTGGCATTTTTTTTGGATTTTCTAGATTTTTGATTAAAAATATACGATTTGTAATAATAATTGACATCTATTTACATACTTTAATATATAAAAATAATTTTTTTTACATATTATATAATATAAATGACTAATTCTTCAAGTATTTTAACTAAAAAAATAAAGAATAATTCTTCAAGTACTAAAATTACCGAAAGTACCGAAAGTACCGAAAGTGCCGAAAGTACCGAAAGTACCAAAAGTACTGGGAGTACTGGAATAAAAACAATAACGAGTACTTCTTCTAGTATTTCAACACAAAAAAAGAATGGAATAAAAAAAGAGAGAAAATGTTTTTATTATGATAATGATAAAGATAGTCCAATATTAGCTGCTGGAATATTATTTCTAAAAGAAGAAGATAATAAATTAATGGTTTTAGTGCAGAAAGTTACTGAGAAAAATGGAATACAAACTTATTCTGATTTTGGAGGAAAAATTGATATGGATGATAAAACATTAATTGATACAATTGCAAGAGAATTAGGAGAAGAATTAAATAATGGAATGTATATGATTAAAAGGGGACATAATATAATATTAGATAAAGACCAGTTAAAAAAAATTATTCAAGATAATTTAGAAAAATCGATATATCAAAGTATTGCAAAATATTTTATTGCATTTGTAAAATTTCCAAACGATTTATATTTAGATATGAAAAAAATAGGTGATTTTGAAAAGTTAGATAAAATTAATCGTACAGTTGAATGGATTAATTTTGAACAATTTATTAAAGAATATTTTGACCATAATATACATCCAAGATTATGGGGAAAAAAAGTATTAGATTTTTTTGGATATAAAGGAAATAATGTTGTTTCATAGAGAATTATTGAATATTTCAATTAATTCCTGGAATAATGGAAAGAAGATTGTTTGTTATTCCAGTTCCATTTCCAGTTCTATTTCTAGTTCCATTTCTATTTCCAGTTCCATTTCCATTTCTATTTCCATTTCCAATTCTATTTCCATTTTGTTT
>Ga0214921_10007417_pt1 | contig 14632 bp, 11 predicted proteins | sample LL1505_MetaG_FD_177992 | JGI IMG/M metagenome (GOLD analysis project Ga0214921, IMG submission 177992) | Freshwater microbial communities from Lake Lanier, Atlanta, Georgia, United States - LL-1505 | ecosystem: Environmental > Aquatic > Freshwater > Lake | place: USA: Georgia | collected... | reverse complement strand
GACGCGGCCGGTGTCAGGATGCTCCACCTTGGAGCCGCAGATGTCGGCGTCGTGCCAATCGAGGGCGTAGACCGACCCATCCGGGCCGATGTCGACGCTGAAGCCGACCCAGTGCTCGTTGTTGGCAAGAAGAAACTCATCGCCGTGCCTGCCGACGTAGCCGCTTCCCTTTCGCTCGAGGATGTCGGTGAGGATGGCGTGCTGGTGAATGTTGGCCATGAAGATGCGGCCGCGGTATGGCTCGGGAAACGCATCCGACTGATAAATCCGCGCACCACCATGGGCCGACGGGTGGGCGTGGTCGGCGATCGTGCGAATGTCGGCGTAGACGTGCGGGCTCAAGTGACTGCCGCCCTGACGGTGATAGATGCCACCGGGGATGACATGCCAGAGGTGGGGAATCACGCACGCCGTGATGAACAGTTGGCCCTTGGCGTTGTAATCGATGCCCCAGGGGTTGCTGAACCCGTGAGCCACGACCTCGAAGCGGTCCTTCACGGGATGGTACCGCCACACGCCGCCATCGATCTTCACGGGCGTGTCGGCATACTCGTGCTGCTCTGGGAACGGCTCCTTGTGCGTGTAGATGCGGCCCTTGCCGACGGGGCGGCCGACGTTCGACGGCGTCGCGAAGCCCTGCAGACCGTAGAGCCAGCCATCGGGACCCCAGATCAAACTGTTGAGCGTTTCGTGACGGTCGGCGATGCCCCAGCCCGTCAGACGGACCTCGATGGCATCCATGTCAGCCATGTCATCGCCGTTTCGATCGGGCACGAAGAGCAGATTGGGAGGCGCACCGAGCATGAGTCCGCCAAAACCGACTGCGATCGCAGAGGGGAACGGGATGCCCTCGAGGAACACTTTCCGGCTATCGGCCGTGCCATCGCGGTCGGTGTCTTCGAGAATGAGAATCCTGCTTCGGCCGATATTCGAAAAGCCATGGCCGCGGCTCTCGTAATCCCGATTCTCGGCGATCCACATCCGGCCCCTGGCATCGAAGCAAAACGCAAAGGGCTGGCTGATCATCGGCTCGGCGGCAAAGAGGCTCGCGCGGAATCCCGGCGGCACCGTCATCGCCCCGACCGCCTCGTCAGGGGAGAGGAATTTCGCCACCCGTGCCCGCTCTTGGGCCTGCTTCCAGTCTGCCGGCCCGGGCACGGCGACCTCGTGAGCAGCCGCCGTGATCCAGCATGCAAGGCCGAGGACCACGGCAGAGACAGCGATGGCGCTTCTGCTGCTGCTTGGCGGCGTGCTCATGACTAGACCTTTCGTCCTGTAGGGAGATCGCATGATACCGGCTTCTGGAGCCACGCCGCGACTCTCGCCTAAGGATAGGACGGCCAATGGCACTTCAGCAGCCATCTGCCGGTCGATGAGCGGTCGATGGGCCACGGTCTGCGTCTTTTGATACCGCGGTCCGGGATATCCTGGTTCGCGAAACGCCCAATGAGATATGCACATCGCTATGCGGAACAGGCGTGGCTGCGCACCCTTTTCACCGCCACATCGGAACGCGTATCATAGAAGTCTGTCGCTCGAGAGGACGTGTTCGATGAGTCGTACTTTGTCGACCCCAGATCTCACTGCCAGCGATCGTAAGACCGTCGAGGAGTTGGCGGCTTTGTTGCCCTCCCGTTGGCCCGTCGATTCGCTCGTGCTTTATGGTTCGAAGGCGCGGGGTGACGACACACCCGAATCGGACATCGACCTGCTCGTGCTGACCGGCCGTCCGCTTGCTCCGGAAGAGATCGGCGAGATGCGAGCGGTGTCGCGTCGAATCGGTCTCACGCACGGCACGTGGCCCGAGCTGTACATTCGAACGAGCGAGGAATGGTGGCGTGGCGTCTACCAGGCTGCTCCGATTCGCAAGGAAATCGACGCCGAGGGCGTCGACATACCGCTGCCCTCGCCTGGGGACCGCCGATGACAGAAGACGAATCCCGGCAGAAGATCGTCTCGCAACAGCTGCTACTGGCGCGAGAATGCCTGGCAGATGCCGACGCGGCTGCCGTTCGTAGCAGCGCCCGGCTGGCTTGGAATCGGGCGTATTACGCCTGCTTTCACGCCGCAACGGCGGTCTTCGTCGGCCGCAACCGGCGCTTCACGAAACACCGTGGCATCATCAAGGCGGTCCACGAGGAACTGGTGCCCGAGGGCGTCCTCTCGCCCGAGTTGGCCGTAAGCTTCGACGGACTTTATTCGCAGCGACTTGACGCAGACTACGGCGATTTTGTCGACATCCCCAGGGAACAGGTTGCCAACACGCTCGAAACCGCCCGCCGGTTCGTCGCCGCAATGGAGACAGCCGTCCAAGGGCATGCTCGGTAACTGCAGTCACAGCGCAACTGGTCGCCCGAATGAGCGATCATAGAGGAGCTATTCACATGCCGGCGGTGTCTAGGCCGGTGGTTCCCCTTGTGAGGATCTCCCGCAGTCGTAGCGCCGTCGATCGCCCGATCACAAGTGGCTTGAGGTCGGCTGCAAACGTCACGAGCGTCTCGTCACGTGACCTCCATTCCGTTTCCTGGATCGCCGCGGCCTGCACTACGAGCGACTTGCCGAGTCGCTCAAAGAGGTTGCTGGGAAGCTCATGCTCCCACTCCCCCAGCCGTCGTCGGAAAAGCATGATGCGTCCCGGATTCTTGAGGCCGACCCGGGTGAAGTTGCGCATGCCCTCGATCCAGCAGATGTCGCCGATCGTGACGGCCGACGTGCGGCTCTTTTCCGACAGTGGCACGGTGATCGTATCTGTGAGTCCTAGCGCTGCCGTGCCGGCACGGTTGGCTACCCCGTCGTTGCCATCCTCATCCTGGTCGTCGACCTCGGGCGTGATGGCCACCTTCAGCCGCAACAGCGACGCCATCTTTTCCAGGCGGCGGACCGTCTCGGAGAGCCGCTCTCTATCGACCGGCTTCACGAGATAGTCGAGGGCGTTGACTGCAAAGGCATTCAACGCATAGGTCTCGTGGGCCGTGACGAACACCACCTGCGTGCTGCGTGGCATGCTCGGTAGCAGTTCAAGCCCCGTGGTACCGGGCATCTCCACGTCAAGAAACACCACGTCCGGCCTTTGCGTATCCAGGATCGCCTGCGCCTCCTGCACGCTACTTGCGGAGCCGATGACCTCGATCCCACCGTGCGCGGCCAAGAGCTTTCGCATCCGTTCGTTGGCCGGCCGTTCATCATCGACGAGGAGAGCGGAGAGCATCGCAGAGTATTCCAGGGGATATGAAGAACGCTGAGGTGAGCGTTCAGGTTCGCTCGGGGGCCACCGCCGGTGGCGGGGTGTATGTGAGATTCGCGGGAAGCCGGACGACGATGCGAACCCATCCACCATCATGCTCCGGTTCGAGATGCGTGTCGACGGTGGCGGCGTTCCCAACCAGCAGTTCCAGCCGCTTCCGCAGCGAGCGGATGCCCGTGCTCGGTGACCGCGTGCTATCCGGCGGTAGCCAGCGGCCTGAGTTGGCGACGACCACCTCCAGCACGCCGTCTTGCACGCTCGCCCGCACATTCACCTTGAGCGGCATCCTGCTCGTCTTGGCGCCGTAGTGCAGCGCGTTTTCCAGCAGCGGCTGGATCAGCATTGGTGGCACGAGCACGCCCTGTGCTACCCGGTCGGCTACGACACGGCAAACAAGGTTGTCGCCAAACCGCGCGTGCTGCACGGCGAGATATGTTTCCAGGGCCTGCAGTTCTCGGGAGAGCGGCTCGAGCGTGCGGGCCTCCCGAAGGACAAACCGCAGATAGTCAGAGAGATCCTGCGACACCCGTTCAACAGCCGTGGGGTCGTCCTTGCTGGCTATTACCGCATTGAGCGCGTTGAAAAGAAAATGCGGGTTCAACTGCTCCTGCAACTGCCGCATCTCATGCTGCCGCGCGAGGGTCTCCGCCTTCAGGGCGCGGATTTCGACGTCGCTGGCTGCCGCCTTCACCCTCGCCTGCTCCATTTCGGACTCGTGGAGATCATCGAGCAGGTCGAGCCCGAAATAGATCGCGCACCACATCCCCGCCGCGACCAGCCTCGGCACGATGGGCCCGATCGTGGTCTCGCCGCTCCAGTTTGTCGGGCCGCCGATCTGCAGCACCATCAGCAGCCTCACCGACGCCACCAGCGTCACTGCTGCCACGATCACGATGAGCGTCCAGCGTTGTGGCCGGGGCATGGCCCGCAGGAACGGCTGTTGAAACAGCCAGTGCACGAGGCTCGTGATCGCGAAGCCGATTGCGGTGCGGATCACCATCGGCATCCATGGCGTCGGTTCGTCGGGTCGCAGCGCTGTGGATAGCCCCAGCACCGCCGCGCCGATCCCCAGCCAAAATATCACCTGGAACGACCAAAAAATCTGGTCGCGGCGCCAATACGTGAGTTGTTGCGGTCTGGTATTGACGGTCGCGTCATCGTGCTCTCGGCGATGTGTGAGGGGGGCGTGAGGCATCGATGCACGCAAGGAAGGCGGGGCTACGATCAGCTGCCAGTATGGCACGCGTGGGAGGGACGTCGCACCTCGAAGGGCGGAGCTTGAGTCCCAGGGTTGTGCCGTCCTCTGGTTTAGCCCGGCGAAGAAAGCCCTTGGGCGGCATCTCTATCGGTCAAGAGAACCGCGTTCTCCTGGGTGACACGACCAGCAGGAATGGTCGAATCGAGAGCCAAGAGACGCGCCACCATCGGGATTTTTCCGGCGCCCGTCGCCAGCCAGAGAATCAGTCGTGCCCGGTTGATGATCGGAAACGTCAGCGTCATGCGTCGCCGGTTTTGGTAGACACCGGTCAACGCCACGTCGCGATCGCGGCAGCCGAGCACGGGATCGTCGGGCACCAGCGATGCCGTGTGGCCGTCGGCGCCAAGTCCCAGGTGAACCAGATCGAGCACGGATGGTGTGCCGGCCCATCTCACGAGCGTCCCTTCGTAGTCGCGGACCCCGTGCGCAGGGTCGGCTGCGGTCACCGGCATGGCGTGAATATTTTCGAGCGGAATCGGTGCATTGCCGAGCAGGCTCGCGTGGAGGTGCGTGAGATTGCGGTCCGGATCTCCATCCGGCGCGAGCCGCTCATCCACTTGGAAGACGTGCACATTCGCCCACGGTACGTCTTCGGCGGCGAGATCCTTGAGCATCGCCCACGGCGTCTTGCCGCCGCTCACCGCCATCAAGAAACGGCCACGGGCTGCGACGGCCGCACGCGCCTCCGCTGCGATCAGCTTCGCGGCAGCGGTGGCGACGGCGGGCTCATCGGTAAAGATTTCGTAGTTCATGGCAGCACTCGATGTTCCTATCACGGTTCCTGTCACGGTCACCAGAATCGTCCCATCTCAGTTTGATGGGTCGTCGCCGTAGACTACACTCTCCCGCGTCGTCTGTGATCTGGTTTGTGATAGCGAGTCGCACCTATGAAGAGCCGGTTTTTCAGCTTTGTAGGCGGCGATTCGGGCGACTGGCGAATTGACAGCGTCAAGGCCGTGACGGGGGCGGGCCTCGCTTGCCCTGCCAGACTCGCCATCGACGACTCTCACGTCGCGTCGTTGCCTGCCGGGGCGGCGTGGCTACTCCGCGGAGTCACCAGCAACCAGCGATACACCTCGCGGGCCCAACAGACGCAGCTCGCTGCCCTGCAGCCACCCCTCGGCCGCCCCGAGGCCACCTGCGGGGCGCTGATCCCGATCACGAAGACCGCCGCCTGGTGGGGGCTCACGCAGGACGAGCGCGAGCGGTTTTTCAGTGCTCCGCCGCAGGCCGCTCCCGACCATACGGCCATCGGCATGTGCTACCTCCCCGCGATCGCCCGCCAACTCCTTCACGGCCGCGATCTCGGTGAGCCGTTCGACTTTCTCACCTGGTTCGAATTCGCGCCCAGCGACGCCCCGGCATTCGATGAACTGCTTGCCAGACTCCGTGCCACGGAGGAATGGGCCTATGTCGAGCGGGAGGTCGAGGTCCGGGTGTCGCGGACGCCCGGCGGCAACGAACACAACCGCACCGGAGGCTAATCAGATGGAGCACAGCAGATTCAACGAGCTTCATTTCCCTCCGGATAGGCGCCGCGGCTTTGGCATCAAGCCGGTCTATGTCTGCATTGGACTGACAGCGGCGTTCGCCCCGGTGGTTCTCGCGTGGCTGCAGTATCTGGTTGTCGGTCTGCCGGAGGTGCCAGCAAGTCCCAAGTTCGACCCGCTGGTCGACCCGCAGGGCTTTCCCGCCTGGATCCGGCTCGCCCACTTCGTCAATATCTTCTTTCTCGTGCTGCTCTTTCGTAGCGGGCTCTCGATTCTCGCCGACCATCCCCGTCTCTATTGGAACAACCACTGCACGCCGGGCACGGACTGGATCCGATTCACCCCGATCACCGTGCCCACCGACAGGGTGTGGACGGCCCGGGATGACTGCCGGTACGTCTCGCCCTGGATCGGCCTGCCCGGGTATCGTCACACGATCGGGATCGGCAGGCACTGGCACTTCCTGTCGGCGTTCTTCTGGCTTGCCAACGGCCTGATCTTCGTCGTGCTGCTGTTCGCGACGAACCAGTGGAAGCGGCTGGTGCCGGTCAACCTACAGATATACAGCGATGCGTGGGCCGTGTTCGTTCACTATTCCACGTTCCACATGCCTGTCGAGCCAGATGGCTTCTACCGCTACAACGCCCTGCAGCAGTTGGCTTACTTCGGCGTCGTGTTCATCCTGGCGCCGATCTCGGTGCTCACGGGCCTGGCGATGTCGCCATCGATCGATGACCGCTACGGTTGGTATCCCAACCTGTTCGGCGGGCGGCAGTCGGCCCGTTCGATCCATTTTCTGGCCCTCTGTGGCTATGTTGCGTTTCTCATCCCGCATGTCGGCATGGTGGTGCTGACCGGCCTGCAGCAGAACATGAACCACATCGTGCTGGGCACCGATGACACCGGCCCGCTTGGCCTGTGGCTGGGCTGCGCAGCGCTGGCGGGCGTGGTCGCATTCTGCTTCTTCGCCAACTGGCTCAGTTGGGCGCATCCGAGGTGGATTCAGATCACGTTCCGCAAGGTGCTCGGGCCGCTACAGCGACGGTATCTCAATTCGCTCGAATCCCGTGTGGAATACACCGACCGCGACATCTCCCCCTATTTCTGGGCCAACGGCGCCCTGCCCACGACGGCCGAGTGGAAGGCCCTCGCGGCTGATTCTTTCCAGGACTTCCGTCTCAAGGTCACGGGGCTGGTGGAAAACCCCGTTGAACTCTCGCTGGCCGACATGCGGGCGCTTGGGCAGCAGGACCAGATCACGATGCACCACTGCATCCAGGGCTGGTCGGGCATCGCCCACTGGGGTGGCCTGCCGCTGGCGAAGCTGATGGAAGTCGTGCGACCTCTCCCCGAGGCGAAGGTCGTGGTCTTCTACTCCTTCGGGGCCGGATTGTATGGCAACGAGTATTACGACACGCTGACTCTCCAAAACGCTCGGCATCACCAGAGCATCCTGGCCTATGAAATGAATCACCATGCCCTGCCGGAACTCTACGGAGCACCGCTCCGCCTGCGGGCCGAGAACCAGCTCGGCTTCAAGCAGGTCAAGTGGATTCGAGAAGTCGCGTTCGTCGCGTCTGAGAAAACAGTCGGCCTCGGGTGGGGTGGGAGAAGCGAGGACGACGAGTACTTTCCGGTCGTGGCCAACATCTGATCGGTCCAGATCCGCCGAGGCCAAAGACAAATCGTGTTTCCTCAGCCAGTATCGCCATCCGCCGAGGAAGTTCGCCTGGGCGAAGACGCTCGCCGCGAGCGGTTCTGGAAGCTGTGGGGCACCTACCTGCCAGCCCGTCAGTGGGGTACCGTTCGCGAGGACTACTCGGCCGATGGCGATGCCTGGTCATCGTTTCCATTCGAGCACGCCAAGAGCCGTGTCTATCGCTGGGGCGAGGACGGGCTGCTCGGACTCTGCGACCGGTTCGGCCGGCTCTGCTTCGGCCTGGCACTCTGGAACGGCCGCGACGGAATCCTCAAGGAGCGGCTCTTCGGACTCGGCGGCCACCAGGGCAACCATGGCGAGGATGTCAAGGAACTCTATTATTTTCTCGACGCGACGCCGACCCATTCCTACTGCAAGGCGCTCTATAAGTATCCGCAGCGAGCGTTTCCCTACGCCGACCTCGTGGCCGAGAACGGTCGCCGCGACCATACGCAGCGGGAGTATGAACTGCTCGACACCGGGGTGTTTGCGGAGGATCGCTATTTCGACGTCTTCGTCGAATACGCGAAAGACTCGATCAGCGACATCCTGATCCGGGTAACGATCCACAACCGGGGCCCAGAGCCGGCCCGCCTCGTCGCGCTGCCGTCGCTCTGGTATCGCAACACGTGGGGCTGGGGCCACATCAGCGAGGAGTGTCTGGAGAAGCCCGAGATTTCTCTGGCGGGTCCGGGCCTGCTCGCCGCGCGGCACGCCGTGATGGGGGAGTATAGACTGGCCTACGATGTCGGCCCGGACGGTCGCGGCCCCGAGTTTCTCTTCACCGACAACGAGACCAACACACAGTTGCTCTATGGGTGTCCGAGCCCGCACCGATTCACGAAGGATGCCTTCCACGAGGCGGTCGTTCATGGTCGTAGGGACGCGGTCAACCCCGCCGAGTGCGGCACGAAGGCGGCCGGCGTCTACGACCTTGTCATTCCGCCTGGGCAATCGACGGAACTCCGCATGCGGCTGGCGGCGGACGCTGCATGGCCGCACGATCAGCCCTTTGACGCGAGCTTCACCGACACATTTGCCCGCCGACAGGCGGAGGCAGACGCGTTCTACGCCGCCACGCTCAGCCCCACGCTCACAGTCGAAGAGCGCCTGATTGCGAGGCAGGCCAACGCCGGGCTGCTCTGGTCGAAGCAGTTCTACTACTTCGTCCAGGTCGAGTGGCACGACGGCGACGAAGGGCTGCCACGGCCGCCGCAGGGGCATGCGCTCCGCAATGCGGCGTGGCCCAATCTCTTTAACCGCGACATCCTTTCGATGCCCGCCACGTGGGAATATCCCTACTACTGCTCCTGGGATCTGGCGTTTCACACGGCCGCCCTCTGGCGGGTCGATCCGGAGTTCTGCAAGGATCAACTCGTGTTGCTGTTGCGCGAGTGGTACCAGCACCCCGATGGTCAGATCCCGGCCTACGAATGGAATTTCTCCGACGCGAATCCCCCGGTGCATGGCTGGGCGGCGCTGCGGCTCTATCGGCAGCTGGCGGCCCGGGGTCGGCGAGACGATGAGTTCCTGGAACGGATCTTCCAGAAGCTCCTCCTCAATTTCACCTGGTGGGTCAACCGCAAGGACCCCGACGGCAACAACCTGTTTGCCGGTGGATTCCTCGGGTTCGACAACATTTCGGTGTTCGATCGCTCTAAGCCCCTGCCGACCGGCGGTACGCTCAAGCAGGTCGACGGCACCTCGTGGATCGCCAAATACTGTCTCGACATCCTGCAGATGGCACTGCTGCTGACGGATCGTGGTGTGGCGTACGAGGACATGGCGACTAAATTCATCGTGCACTTCACCAGGATTGTGGATGCGATGAACACGTTCTGCGGCACTGGGCTGTGGAATGATGAGGACGGCTTTTACTACGACATGCTCGACTTCGGCGACCACCACGTGCCGCTGAAGATCCGTTCGGTCGTTGGCTTCATACCGCTACTGGCCACCTGCCACGTCACCGCCGAGCAGCGGCGCAACAGTCCGGGCTTCGCAGCGCGGCTGCTCTGGCACGTGACAAACCGTCCGCGTCTGGCGTCGCTGCTGCTCGAGATCAACGGCAACGTCGCCGATCCTTCGCTCGACATCCTCCTCACCATGACGCCGCGACACCGCCTCGAGCGGCTGCTTCGGTATCTATTCGATGAACAGGAGTTTCTCTCCGACCACGGCATCCGCTCCGTGTCGAAATATCACGAAGAGCATCCCTACACCTACACGTTCGATGGGACGACCTATGGAGTCGACTACGAGCCAGGAACCGGCAAAACCAGCATGTTTGGTGGCAACTCTAACTGGCGCGGTCCCGTCTGGATGCCGATCAATTTCATGATCATCGAGGCCCTGAAAACCTACGGCGAGTTTTTTGGAGATTCGTTGCTGGTGGAGTTTCCGACCGGCTCGGGCAACCGCGTCACGCTCACGAGTGCGGCCCATCTGCTCGCCGAGCGGGTTGAGCGTCTGTTTCTACCGGACAAAAACGGCTTCCGTCCCTGCCACGGCGGCGAGCCGCGGTACGCGCAGGATCCGGCATGGAACGACCTCGTGCTGTTCCACGAATACTTCCACGGCGATACGGGCAAGGGCCTTGGTGCGGCACACCAAACCGGCTGGACGGCTCTCGTGGCTGAACTGCTGGCTGAGAAACCCGCTATGCTTCCACAACCGCCGCAACTGCCTGCCGCTCCGCCCATCCTCTGAACAACCCACTGCGGAAAGAACGACCTCATGCCTCGTGGTTTCGACCGCCCGCTCTACATCCTGCCGTTCGATCATCGCGGCTCGTTCGAGACAAAGATGTTCGGCTGGCACGAGCCGCTGTCGAGCGCACAGACGGCTGACATCGCCGCTGCGAAGCGGGTGATCTACGATGGCTTTCTGGCTGCCGTGGCGAGTGGCGTGCCGCGCGACCGTGCGGGGATCCTTGTCGATGAACAGTTTGGGGCTGCGATCCTCCGAGATGCGGCGGCTGCAGGATTTCTCACCGCCTGTCCGTCGGAAAAGAGTGGGCAAGATGAATTTGATTTCGAGTATGGGGCAGACTTTGCCCGGCATATCGAGGCGTTTTCACCGTCGTTCTGCAAGGTGCTGGTGAGGTACAATCCCGATGGAGACGCTGCTGCCAATCGCCGGCAGGCCGAGCGACTGCGGGAGCTTTCCGACGTTCTCGCGACAGCGAACAAGAGCCGGCTGATGTTTGAGCTTCTCGTGCCGGCGGAACCGGCTCAACTCGCCAGCGTGCAGGGCGACAAGGCGGCCTACGATCTCGAACTGCGGCCGCAGTTGATGGTCCGAGCGATCCACGACCTGCAGGACGCCGGCGTTGAGCCCGATGTCTGGAAGATCGAGGGGCTCGACCGTCGCAGCGACTGCGAGGCAATCGTGGCCGCTGCAAGGCGTGGCGGCCGTGATACGGTGGGCTGCATCGTGCTCGGCCGTGGTGAGGATGGTGGCAAGGTGCGGCAGTGGCTCCAGACAGCGGCGAGTGTGCCGGGCTTCATTGGATTCGCCGTCGGCCGCACCGATTTCTGGCAGCCGCTGGTTGACTGGAAGGGCGGTCATTGCAGTCGTGAGGCGGCGGTCGCTGAGATTGCCCGTCGGTATGCAGACTTTGCTCAGATCTTCGAAACGGCAAGGCAGACCATAGAAACAGGGCGAACGATTTGAACCGGCCTGCCCGGGCAGGCCCTAGCGGAGAACCATACTGTGCAACTGGGAATGATCGGACTGGGGCGGATGGGTGCGAACATGGTCCGCCGGCTGATCGCCGGTGGCCACGACTGTGTGGTTTTCGACAGGTCGCCGGCTGCCGTGGCGGCACTTGTCACCGAAAAGGCCGTCGGTGCAGCCTCTCTGGCCGAGTTTGTCGGCAAGCTCAGCACGCCGCGGGCGATCTGGCTGATGGTGCCAGCGGCGGTCGTCGACCAATCGATTGCCGAACTCGCACCGCTGCTTGAGGCTGGCGACATTCTGATCGACGGGGGTAATTCGTATTACGTCGACGACATACGGCGGGCCAGTGAGCTCTCCGCCAAGGGTATTCATTATGTCGACGTCGGCACCAGCGGCGGCGTCTGGGGGCTGGAGCGGGGCTACTGCATGATGATCGGCGGAGATACCGCGGCCGTTCGACATCTCGATCCGATCCTCGCGCGGCTCGCGCCCGGACGGGGCACCATCGATCGCACGCCGGGGCGGGAGACGATGGGTGGCACGGCCGAACTGGGCTACCTCCATTGCGGTGGCAACGGCGCCGGCCACTTTGTGAAGATGGTCCACAACGGGATTGAGTACGGCATTATGGCCGCGTATGCCGAGGGGTTGGCGGTGCTCAAGGCGGCCGACGTCGGCACGAGGAAGACCGACGTGGATGCCGAAACGACGCCGCTTCGCCAGCCGGAACTCTATCAGTACGCTCTCAACATCACCGACGTCGCGGAGGTCTGGCGCCGGGGCAGCGTGATTGCGTCGTGGCTGCTCGATCTGTCGGCAGCTGCCCTGACCCATGATCCGGCGCTGGCCGAGTTCAAGGGCCGCGTCTCCGACTCTGGCGAAGGCCGCTGGACCATCAAGGCGGCGATCGATGAGGGCGTGCCAGTGCCCGTCCTGTCGGCCGCACTCTACGAGCGGTTCTACTCCCGCGGCCAGGCGGATTACGCCGATCGGCTGCTCTCCGCCATGCGATACGAATTTGGCGGACACCTGGAGAAGAAGGCATGACGGACGACGCCCTCGATCTGCTTGCGATCAACACAATCCGCACGCTGTCGATCGACGCGGTGCAGCAGGCTCAATCGGGGCACCCCGGCACGCCGATGGCGCTTGCTCCACTGGTCTACACGCTCTGGAACAAGGTGCTCAACTTCGATCCTGAGGATCCAATCTGGCCCGATCGTGACAGGTTCGTGCTCTCCAACGGCCACGCCTCGATGCTGCAGTGGTCGGTCCTGTTCCTTTCCGGGACGAAGGCGGTGAATGCCGACTATGAATCGGTTGGCGAGCCGGCCGTCACCTTGGACGACATCCGCCGCTTTCGTCAGTTCGGCAGCCATGCGCCCGGACATCCGGAATACCACTGGGTGTCTGGCGTCGAGACGACGACGGGCCCCCTGGGCCAGGGCATCGCTACCAGCGTCGGCATGGCGATCGCTCGTAAGTGGCTCGGCAGTCGCTACAACCAGCCAGGCTTCGACATTTTCGACTATTCGATTTTTGCGATCTGTGGCGACGGCTGTCTGATGGAAGGCATCGGATCGGAGGCGGCGTCTCTCGCCGGCCATCTGGGGCTCGACGATCTCTGCTGGATCTACGACAACAATCACATCACGATCGAGGGGAGCACGCGGATCACGTTCACGGAGGACGTCACGGCCCGCTTCCAGGGATATGGCTGGAACGTGCTGCGGGTGGGTGATGCCAACGACATCGGGCGGATTCGCGATGCCTTGGAGCTGTTTCGTCAGGAGACGCGGCGACCCACGCTGATCGTGCTCGATAGCCACATCGGCTACGGTTCGCCCCACAAGCAGGACACGTCCGCGGCCCATGGCGAACCGTTGGGCGTGGAAGAGGTGCGTCTGACCAAGATTGCCTACGACTGGCCGCCCGACGCCGAGTTTTACGTGCCCGAGGGTGTCCGTGAGCACTTCTTAGCCGGCATCGGGGCCCGCGGGGCAGCTGCCCATGCCGCCTGGAAGCGGCTCTTTGTCGACTACAAAAAACAGCACCCCGCGCTTGCCGCCGAAATCGAGGCGATGCAGCGTCGCGAGCTTCCGGCCGGCTGGGACCGGAACCTCCCGACGTTTCCCGCTGATGCGAAGGGCGTGGCCGGACGCGATGCCTCCGGGCAGGTGCTCAACGTGCTCGCGCAGAACATCCCCTGGTTTCTCGGCGGCTCGGCCGATCTCGGCCCCTCGAACAAGACAACGCTCAAGTTTGCCGGCGCTGGTGACTTCCAGCCCGGGAGCACCGGCGGTAGAAACCTTCACTTTGGGATCCGCGAGCACGCCATGGCGGCGATCGTCAATGGCCTCTCACTGTCGAAGATCAGAGCGTTTGGCGCGACGTTCTTCATCTTCAGTGACTATGCCAGGCCTGCCATCAGGCTCTCGGCACTGATGGAGCTGCCCGCCATCTTCGTCTTCACGCACGACGCCATGGGCGACGGCGAGGACGGCCCAACCCATCAGCCCGTGGAGCAGCTGATCTCCTGGCGGGCGGTACCGGGGATGGTCGTCATCCGGCCCGGCGATGCCAACGAGGTCGTCGAGGCGTATCGCGTCATTCTCCAGCTCAAGCACAAGCCGGCGATTCTCGTGCTGTCGCGGCAGCCGCTGCCGACGCTCGATCGCGGTCGCTACGCGCCTGCCGCCGGCCTGGCCCGCGGCGCCTACGTGGTGGCTGATGCGCCAGGTGGCAGCCCCGAGCTGATCATGATCGGCACCGGCAGCGAGCTGAGCCTCGTCGTGGGAGCCCACGAGGCGTTGATCGAGCAAGGCATCCGCTCACGGGTGGTGTCGATGCCGAGCTGGGATCTCTTCGAACAGCAGCCGGCCGAGTATCGCGAGACCGTGCTGCCGCGGCGGGTGACGGCGCGGCTCGCGGTCGAACAGGGCTCGGTGCTCGGCTGGGATCGCTACGTGGGGCCGGAAGGCAGGGTGATCGGCATGCAGACCTTCGGCGCATCCGCGCCGCTGAAGGAACTGCAGCGACGATTCGGCTTCGAGCCCGACCGCGTGGTGGCCACAGCGCTGGAGATTCTTGGGCGTGAGGCCACGTCGGTACGTGCCTCGGCCCCCTCAAGGGAATAGCAGGGTAGTTTGTGGAGGACAGTGCTATGAATGAGACGACGCAGCCCGCAGGCAACGAAACGGCGCGGCCTTGCGCGATGGTGATCTTTGGCGCGGCCGGAGACCTCACGAAGCGGCTCGTCG
>Ga0214921_10007416_pt1 | contig 14632 bp, 10 predicted proteins | sample LL1505_MetaG_FD_177992 | JGI IMG/M metagenome (GOLD analysis project Ga0214921, IMG submission 177992) | Freshwater microbial communities from Lake Lanier, Atlanta, Georgia, United States - LL-1505 | ecosystem: Environmental > Aquatic > Freshwater > Lake | place: USA: Georgia | collected... | reverse complement strand
GAAACATGCAAAAACTGGAAAGGGAAAACCTCGAGCTGTTTTGCAGCTTAGACGACAGTGATGTGATCAGTGCCATCAAACAATGGAGAAACCATCCAGACAGGGTATTGTCCATTCTTTGCAATGCCTTACTGGACAGGAAGCTGTTTAAACTTCGGATGCAAAATGACCCAATCACCTTGGAGGAACTCTTTGAAAAAAGGGCAGCCATCGCCCATTCATCCCCACTCAGTCAGGAGGATGCTTCCTTCCTTGTTTTCACTGGAGAAGCGGAAAACAGCCTCTACAACCCCAACAACGAAAGAATAAACATTCTTTTTAAAGACGGAAGGGTAAGGGACATCTCACAGGTAGACTCACCGCTCATCCATCAAAACCTCTCCCGTCCTGTAAAAAAATTTTACATTTGTTTTTACCAACGATAGTTTTAGCCGTCTAATCAGCAAAACCATCTTAACAGAATATCCTTAGAGGCCATCTGTCGAAAGCAATACATGAATATGCAATTTTCAGCACAGCAAATTTCAGCCCTGATCAATGGCCAAATTGCGGGAAACCCAGCCGCAACAGTGAGTGGTTTTGCCAAAATAGAAGAAGCCCAAGCCACTGACCTCGCCTTTCTTGCCAATCCCAAATACGAAGAATACCTCTATACTACCTCAGCCGGAATCATCATCATTGGTGAAGCCCTTCAGCTGAAAAAGACCGTCGATGCCACCCTGATCAGGGTCAAGGACGCCTACTCTTCATTTGCCCAACTCATGCAGTATTATCAGCAAATGAAGGAAAAAAGCATGATTGGAATCCAGGAACCGGTTTATATTCATCCTTCCGCCACCATCGGAAAAGATGTATACATTGGCGCATTTGCCTACATCGGTGAAAATGCAGTCATTGGTGATGAAGCCAGGATTTTTCCCCAGGTTTTTATAGGCAACAACGCCTCGATTGGCCAACGCACTACATTGCACCCTGGGGTCAAGATATACCATGATTGCCTGATCGGCCAACATGTAACCATCCATGCAGGTACTGTGATTGGAAGCGATGGCTTCGGTTTTGCTCCCCAGCAAAATGGCACCTACAACAAAGTTCCTCAACTGGGAAATGTTGTGGTAGAGGATCATGTTGAAATTGGATCCAATACCTGCATCGACAGGGCTACCATGGGCTCAACCATCATCAGGAAGGGCACTAAACTGGACAACCTGTTACAGATTGCCCACAATGTGGAAGTGGGAGAGAACAGTGTCATTGCAGCCCAAACAGGCGTCAGCGGCAGTACCAAGATTGGAAAGAATGTCATGATTGCCGGACAGGTTGGTGTAGCTGGCCATATCAGTATTGCGGAAGGTACAAAGGTCGGCGGACAGAGCGGTGTGAACAAGTCCATTCTGGCAGAAAACACTTCAGTGGACGGCACACCAGCAATCGATTACAAAGAATCTCTCCGGTCTAAAGCGGTTTTCAAACGGTTACCTGCATTAGAGAAAAAAATAATGGAGCTGGAGCAGGCGATGGCCGAATTGCTCAAGGAAAGAGAAGCATTTCTTCCTAAAAATTGATTTTCAATATATTATAACCATATTTCACCTGTGAAAAATGGTTTATCTTTGCAGCCAATTTCAAGCGAATGAGTTTAAAATTCAACCCAGACAAGCAACATACACTCAAGACCTCTATCAGCATTTCTGGCACCGGTCTGCATACGGGTATTTTGGTAGACATGGTCCTGAATCCTGCAAACCCAGGATTTGGCATTCAGTTCAAACGGATTGATCTTCCTGGTGAACCAGTGATCAAAGCCGACTGCGACCTGGTTACCGATACATCAAGAGGAACCACCCTGGAAGACCATGGTGCCAAAGTCAGTACAGTTGAACATGTTCTCGCTGCGCTGGTAGGTATGGGGGTTGACAATTGCCAGATTGATATCAATGGTCCGGAAGTGCCAATCATGGATGGAAGTTCCCAGCCTTTTGTTGAGGTTATCGAAAATGCGGGAATTGCAGAGCAGGAAGCGGCAAAACACTGGTATACCATTGACACCAATATCTCTTTTTACCACGAAGGCAAAAGGGTGGAAATGATCGCCATGCCAGCGGTTGAATACAAGGTTACCACGCTGATTGATTTCAACAGTCCTGTGCTGGGTACCCAACATGCCGGACTTAAAGACATCAGCGATTTCAAGGCCGAGATTGCCCCTTGCAGAACCTTCTGTTTTTTGCATGAGCTTGAGGCCTTGCTTGCAAACAACCTCATCAAGGGTGGAGACATCAACAATGCCATTGTTGTGGTTGACAAGCCTGTAACCGATGAGGAAATGAGCAGGTTGGCCAGTATTTTCAAAAAAGACAACATTGAAGTCAAAAGTGAGGGCTACCTCAATAACCTTGAACTGCGGTTTCCCAACGAGCCTGCACGCCACAAACTGCTGGATGTGATTGGAGATCTTGCCCTGATAGGTTATCCCATCAAGGCGCATATCATTGCCAACAGGCCAGGTCATTTCTCCAATGTTGAGTTTGCAAAACTGATCAAGCAGTACATCAAGAAAAACAAACATGTAAAAAATGTGCCGGTTTACGATCCCAACCAACAACCGGTATACAATACCACTCAAATCGAAAAAGTACTGCCCCACAGGTACCCCTTCCTACTGGTTGACAAGATCATTGAGCTGAGCGATACCCATATCGTCGGCATCAAGAATGTCACCTTCAATGAACCATTTTTTGCAGGACATTTCCCAGGAAACCCTGTAATGCCGGGTGTTTTGCAGGTAGAGGCCCTGGCACAAACCGGAGGAATCCTGGCCATCAACTGCCTTCCTCCCGGTGAGTATGATACCTATTTTGTCAAGATTGACAACTGCAAATTCAAACAGAAAGTTGTTCCCGGCGATACGTTGATCATGAAGCTGGAGTTGACCGGCCCTATCCGCAGAGGAATCTGTGAAATGATCGGCACGGTATACGTTGGCAATAAAATTACCACAGAAACCATGTTGATGGCGCAATTGGTGAAGAGAGAAGGTGTCTAATACTAAATGAACGAAACCATGATCCATCCACATACATATATTCACCATAACGCCAAATTGGCCACCAATGTAAAAATAGATCCCTTTTCGGTGATCCACCAGAATGTTGAGATTGGTGAAGGTACCTGGATTGGCAGCAATGTAACCATCATGGATGGGGCACGCATTGGCAAAAATTGCAGAATTTTTCCTGGCGCAGTTATTTCTGCCGCTCCGCAAGACCTAAAGTTTGAAGGAGAAGTGACCAGTGTAGAAATCGGCGACAATACCACCATCCGTGAATTTGTGACCATCCACCGCGGCACAAAAGATAAGTGGAAAACGGTGGTAGGACAAAATTGTCTGATCATGGCCTACAGCCATATAGCCCACGATTGTGAAATTGGCAACAACTGCATCATGAGCAACAATACCCAAATTGCAGGACATGTGGTGATGGGAGATTATGCGATCCTTGCAGGGATGTGCGCTGTTCACCAGTTCGTAAAGATTGGTCAGCATTCTTTCATTGCAGGAGGTTCTTTGGTGCAAAAAGATGTGCCCCCCTATATCAAAGCCGGAAGAACGCCCCTGTCTTATGCAGGTGTCAATTCTGTTGGCCTGAAGCGCAAGGGATTTACGGTGGAGAAAATAAATGAGATCCTGGATATTTACCGCTATATCTACAACAAGGGGATGAATACCACCCAGGCCATGGATTATATTGAAGAGGAATTTCCAGTTACCGATGAAAGGGATGAGATCGTAACCTTTATCCGTGAAAGTGGAAGGGGCATCATCAAGCGTTTCAGTAAAAATTCCATTGATGAGGATCTCGGTAACTGATGCCGGAAAACGATTCAACCGCGAATGGATCTTCAGGAACCTGAACCTGGAACTGCATTCCAACCGGCACTATGCCATCACCGGACACAACGGGTCGGGCAAATCAACTTTTTTGCAGTGTATTGCGGGAGCTTTGTATACAACAGAGGGGAATATACATTTCATCCTGAATGGAGAGGCATTGGAACCTGAAATGGTTTACAAACAGTTGTCCATTTGTGCTCCTTACATGGAGTTGATAGAAGAAATGACCCCTACCGAGTTCCTTGGTTATCATGCCTCATTCAAGCCTTTTATCAAGGGTTGGGATGCATCAAGGATCATAGAAGAAATAGGACTTGCCAAGGCAAAACAAAAACAAATCAGGTACTTCAGCTCTGGCATGAAACAAAGGGTGAAACTGGCACAGGCATTTTTCTCTGACACACCTCTGTTGTTGCTGGATGAGCCCTGCACCAACCTTGACCAGCCTGGCATCGACTTGTACAAACATCTTATTGCAACAGTTTGCAACAATAGATTGGTTTTGATCAGCAGCAATGATGCCACAGAATATGCCAGTTGCACTGAATTCATCAGAATGGGTGTGTAAAACTGGTGATAGACTAGATTTTTTCTTTCTGTGAATAGGTTTAATTTTGCGCAAACTTTACACCATGGCACATGATCATCTCGTTTTTGACCTGCTGAAAAAGGAACTCAAAAGACAAAGGGAAGGAATTGAACTGATTGCCTCTGAAAACTTTACCTCCCTTCAGGTGATGCAGGCAACGGGGTCTGTTGCCACCAACAAATATGCTGAAGGTTATCCAGGCAAAAGGTACTATGGTGGATGTGAGGTGGTAGATGAGATTGAAACCATTGCCATTGACAGGCTGAAACAAATATTCAATGCCTCATGGGCCAACGTGCAACCCCACAGTGGCGCACAAGCCAATACAGCAGTATTTCTTGCTTGTCTTAAGCCAGGCGATAAAATACTTGGGCTGGACCTCAGCATGGGCGGACACCTGACTCATGGCAGCCCCGCTAATTTCAGTGGAAAGACCTACCAGTCTTTCTTTTATGGCGTTGACAGGGAAACAGGACTGGTCAATTATGAGCAACTCGAAGCGACAGCCCGTGCAGAAAAACCCAAAATGATCATCTGCGGAGCCTCGGCGTATAGCCGTGATTGGGACTATGCCCGCATCCGCGCGGTTGCCGACGAGATTGGCGCACTGGTGTTGGCTGACATAGCCCATCCTGCAGGATTGGTTGCCGCTGGCCTGTTGAACGATCCATTCGATCATTGCCATATCGTCACCTCAACCACCCACAAAACCTTGCGTGGACCACGCGGTGGCGTGATCATGATGAGAAATGATTTCGATAACCCATTTGGACTGAAAGACCCTAAGGGGAATATCCGTTCCATGAGTGCATTGCTAGACCTGGCTGTATTTCCTGGTATGCAGGGTGGACCATTGGAACATGTGATCGCAGCAAAGGCTATAGCATTTGGAGAAATCCTGGACCCTTCCTTCAAGGTATACCAACAACAGGTGCAGGAAAATGCCCAGACCATGGCTGCCGCCTTTGTGAAAAAAGAATATCACCTGATCAGTGGAGGCACAGAAAACCACCTGATGCTCATCGACCTGAGGAACAAAAACATCACCGGAAAAAAAGCACAGGAAACACTTGACAGGGCGCATATCACATTGAACAAAAACTCAGTGCCCTATGATGACAAAAGTCCATTTGTTACCTCTGGCATCAGGGTTGGGGTACCCGCCATCACCACCCGCGGCATGAATGCTGCGCACATGCAAACAGTTGTAGACATGATCGACAAGGTGTTGATGAATGCTGATGATGAAACGGTTATTGCATCAATGAAAGAAGATGTGAAGGCCTTTATGCAACAGTTTCCGCTTTATCCTGAACTCGGATAAACTATTTTTATGATACAAAGAATTCAATCACTCTGGTTACTGCTTTCTGCACTCTGTGCTGCCCTCATCCTCTTTGTTCCGGTTTTTTCGGGAGCAGCTGCAGATGGGATGATCAAGGTTTTTTCCATTCGTGAAAACCTGATCTTGCTGCTGATTGTAGTGCTGTCCATTGTTATCCCCTTCATCAATATTTTTCTTTTCAAGAACCGTGGACTACAGAAAAAACTGATCATCAATAACATGATTCTTTCTGTATTGACAGTGGCCACTGAATATTTCTCAGTAGACAAGTTCAAGCAACAGTTTGGCATTGCCCAGGGAACCTGGGAAATAAGTGCCATACTTCCCTTCTTTATCATCCTCTTTCTGGTCTTCGCGTTCAGGGGCATTCGAAAGGATGAAAAACTGTTGAGTGAAGCAGATAGAATGAGGTAAAATCATTGATAAATCCCAAACGTATCTCCATCAAACAACCCCTTGTCGCTGAGCTTGACATGTGGAATGACCAAGAGTGCCATAAAGGACAAAGACATGAAAGGTGCTGAAAGGCTTGACCCCAATGATTTTGCAGCCTTGTCAATCGATGTGTAGGCTGTTGCTACTGAATAACCATCATCAGCACTCATCAGCCCTCCGATGGGCAATGGCAGGCAATGCTCCATGTCTGGGCCAACACAACTCACGCCCCCTTTGGTTTCTATGACAAGATTAATGGCCCTACAGATGCTTTCATCATCCACTCCGAGGGCAACAATATTGTGTGAATCGTGGGCAACAGAGGAGGCGATGGCACCAGCGGTCAAACCAAACCGGTGGATAAATGCTTTGGCAATGGGTGCGGGATGATAACGGTTGACCACCACAATCTTGAGCACGTCATTGGCTGTATTGCTGCACCAGGCGCCATTGCTGTGTAAAGGCAGAAGAGAAATTTTGTTGGTCATCAACTGTCCGTCTATGCATTCAATGACAGGATAGGTATACGCCCCCTCACCGAAAAGTTTCAGGTCTTCAACATCTATTTTTCCGATGCCAAACCTGTTGATGGGTGGTGCTGGAGGATTTTTGCCGTTTATCATGACAGGATTCTGGATGAAATTGGCAATCAGCGAGAGGCCTTTTTCAGCCACTTGAACCCCATCGATATGGGTTGCCAAAACCTTAAAATCAGACAGGTTTCCCAGGAGAACAAAATCAGCAGGATCGCCCACCCGAAGCAAGCCCACATCAAGCTTGTAATGCATCACAGGATTGATGCAGGCAGCCTGGAGAATGTTGAAGACGTCATACCCTTTCTGCACCGCCCTTGCACAGAGCTGGTTGATATGCCCATCCACCAGGCTGTCCGGATGTTTGTCATCCGAACAGAACATGATCATGTCGGGATGGGATTCAATCAAAGGAATCAGGGCATCAAAATTCTTTGCGGCACTTCCCTCCCTGATGATGATTTTCATCCCAAGGGACAGTTTCTCTTTCGCTTCCTCTATGGTAAAACATTCATGATCTGTTGAAATGCCCCTTGAAACATAGGTCCTCAATCCCTCACCACCCAGGCCAGGTGCGTGCCCGTCAACCGGTTTGCCCAGGGTCTGCGCCGCAGCAATTTTCTCAAGCACTTCCGGATCTCCTGCTATGGCTCCAGGAAAATTCATCATCTCGGTCAGGTACTTGACATCATCGCTTTCCAACAAGGCCTTTACATGTGAGGCGTTCAGCACATCACCTGCGGTTTCAAAAACTGTTGCGGGAACACAACTGGGGGCTCCAAAATTAAATTTAAAAGGCACGGTCTTTCCATTGTCAATCATGAACCTTACCCCCTCCATTCCACAAACATTGGCGATCTCATGGGGGTCACTTACCGTTGCCACTGTGCCATGAACAACCGCCAGCCGAGCAAAAGCCGCAGGAATAAGCATGGAGCTTTCGATGTGCACATGGGCATCTACAAAGCCAGGGCAAATAAACGGCAGTGCGGGATCAGGGGAAATGCCGCCAAGCATTTCAATGGAATGGATTTTCCCTTCCCGGACTTCAATTGAGGCAGGTAACAAAGTTCTGGACTGGCAGTCAACCAGATTGGCCTTGATGGAGAAATGGTTCATGAATGGAAATTTACGAAGGATTTTTGCTGATTGTATGCATGGATTTACCGCTTGTGTAGAAAATACATTATTTAACGCAGAAGTTTTTTGCTGAAAAGCAAAGCAAACTATCTTGCAGACAAATACAAAACCATGAAATTAATCAAATACCTATCATTCTCAATAACAGGCTTATTATTGGCTGCTATGTCGTTTGCACAAACTGCAGATGAGCTTGTTGCAAAACACATTACCGCTATTGGCGGAACAGACAACTGGAAAAAAATCAACAACATGAGGCAGGAAGCCACCCTGAGTGTTCAGGGGATGGATATTCCTTTGGTCATCACTGCTGTTCACAACAAGGCCACAAAGCAGGAATACACTGTGATGGGCATGACAGGGTATTCCATCATCACTGCTGAAGGTGGATGGAATTTCAATCCAATGCAGGGTCAAACCAAGCCCCAACCCATTACACAGGATGAATTGAAATATGGCAAAGATCAACTCGATCTTCAGGGCGAATTTCTTGACTACAAAACCAAAGGACATTCCATTCAGCTGCTTGACAAAGAAGATGTAGAAGGGGTTGAATGTTTTAAGCTAAAACTGACCAGAAAAAATGGCAATGAATCGATTTTCTTTTTAGATCCCAAAACATTTTATATCATACGCAGCAGCTCAAAAATTTCTGCCAATGGCCAGGAGGTTGAATCGGTCGTCAACATGAGCAACTTCCAGAAATTACCTGAAGGGATTGTTGTTGCATTCACCATTGAAAACAGCGCTATCCCTGCACCCATAACGGTTACAAAAGTTATCATCAACGGAAAAATTGATGAAGCTGTATTCAAAGTCGTGACCCAATGAACCTATTTCCCAATACCCAAACCCGGTCCTGAGCCGGGTTTTTTTATTAAAACAACACCATGAATAATTCATTCAAATCCATTGGAATCATTGCTTGTTACAGCTTGATTTTTTCCATTGTATCTGCGCAAACAGAGGTGAATTCAAGCAGTTTTGGCACACTCGAAGCAAGGGTACTTGGCCCTGGTACCATGAGCGGCAGAATCTCTGCCATTGAAGGGGTTGACACAGATAACGGCAAGACCCTCTACATTGGCACAGCTGGTGGAGGTATTTGGAAAACAACCAATGCCGGGGCTTCCTTCAAACCTGTTTTTGACAAATATTGCCAGAGCATTGGAGCCATCGCCATTGACCAGAAAAATCCAAAAGTTGTTTATGCGGGTACCGGCGAAAGCAACATGCGCAATTCTGTTTCCATTGGCAATGGGTTCTACAAATCCACTGACGCAGGTAGCAACTGGAGCAAGACTGGTGCACTTGACTCAACCGAACATATTGCTAAAATTGCCATCGACCCTTCGAATTCGAATACCATTTATGTTGCTGCACCCGGTCCGCTTTGGAGCGACAGCAAACACAGGGGGCTCTACAAATCCGTTGATGCAGGAAAAACCTTTGAAAAGATTCTTTACATCTCAGAAAAAGCCGGATGTGCCGACATTTCCATCGACCCCAGCAATCCCAATATCCTGTATGCAACTACCTGGGAGTTCAGGAGAACACCCTTTTCTTTTTCGTCTGGAGGTGAAGGAAGTGGCATCTGGAAAAGTATGGATGCAGGAAAAACCTGGAAACAACTTGAGAACGGATTGCCCTCAAAACCCATTGGCAGAACGGCCCTGGCCATTTCACCTTCATCACCCAACAACCTGCTGGCCATTGTTGAAGCAAAGCAAACAGGCTTGTACATTTCAGCCGATGGCGGCGAAAGCTGGAGGCAGCAAAGTGCATCACTCAATGTAATTTCAAGGCCTTTCTATTTCAGTACACTGGTGATTGACCCGAAAGATACCAAAAGGGTTTACCGCCCTGCTTATTCTTTCTCCTACTCCAGTGATGGCGGCTACTCTTTTGCAGAAGCCAGTGGTGATGGAGGCTGGGTACACAGCGACCACCATGCGCTCTGGATCAACCCATCCAATACAAATCAGCTTTACCTTGGAACAGATGGTGGTGTTTACATGAGCCTTGACATGGGCGCCACCTGGACCTTTATCCAAAACATACCCGTCGGGCAGTTTTACCATGTAGACCATGACATGGGCAAACCCTACAAAGTATTTGGTGGCTTGCAAGACAATGGAAGCTGGGTTGCTCCTTCCTCCACAGCAGGGGGGGTCGCCAATGGCGACTGGAAACCGATCTATGGTGGTGATGGCTTCTGGGTGGTGCCAGATCCTACAGACCCTAATATTGCCTATGCAGAATCCCAGGGTGGAGATGTGAACAGGATTGATGTCAGAACAGTAAAATCTGTCAGCATTCGCCCGCTACAAACCGGTGCTGAAGCCAAACTCAGGTGGAATTGGAATACTCCTATCGTTACAGGAAAAGCCAATCCAAAGAACCTCTATACCGCAGCACAATACCTTTACCGTTCTGCTGATCAGGGAAGGAATTGGCAAAGAATATCTCCTGACCTGACCACCAATGATAAGAAAAAACAGGAACAGGAAAACAACGGTGGTCTGAGCGCAGACAATACTTCCGCAGAAAACCATACCACCATTTTCACCATTGCAGAATCTCCGCTGGATGAAAAAATCATCTGGGTGGGAACCGATGACGGAAACCTTCAACTGACCCGTGATGGAGGAAAGACCTGGACCAATACCTCCCTCAACATCAATGGTACTGGTATTCCTGCACAAACATGGGTCAGCAGCATTGAACCTTCTCATATAAATAAAGAGATTGTCTATGCAACATTCGACAACCACATGTATGGCGACCACAAGACCTATGCAGCCAAATCTACCGATGCCGGGAAAACCTGGAAAGCCTTTTCCAGCAATGAGTTCAGCGGTTTTGCCCACAAAATAATCGAAGACCCTGTCAATCCCAACCTGCTGTTTCTTGGAACAGAAATGGGATTGTTTGCCAGCCTGAATGTCGGAAAAGACTGGTTCAGGATGAAGAACAACATCCCCTGGTATGCATTGGTGCGCGACATCAAGATACATCCCACCACCAATGACCTGCTCATTGCCACCCATGGAAGAGGTATCATGGTTGTGGATGATATTTCTGCCATGCGCGGGCTCACCAATGAAATCCTTGCAAAAGATGTGCATCTTTTTGAAACAGGGGATATCACCCTTTCTACAGGCAGTTTTGGCAATGGGGGTTTCCCAAGTACCGGCGGTTGGGTGGCCCCGAATGCACCGTCCATCAAACCCTTCCAGTATTATTTCAAGGACAGGATCAATTCCGGAACAATCAAGCTTGAGATACATGATGGAGAAGGCAAGCTGGTACAGTCCATTCCTGCAACCAACAGAAAAGGAATCAACCGTGTTACCTGGGCTCAAAGGATTGCTCCTCCCAAGACAGCCACAGGTGCCACAAAGCCTGACAATGGCGGGGCCATCGCACCACAGGTGCTGCCAGGCAATTATACTGTAACATTGAAAGTGGGAAAGGATGAATACAAGCAGCCATTCCGTTTGGTGCACGAAGAAAGTTCAAGCTTTAGCCTGGCAGAAAGAAAGGCCCAATATGAGGCTGCCATGAAATTGTATAACCTGCACACATCACTGGCCTCCATTGTGGCAGGAATTGCAGAGAAGCAAAAAATCTACAAGGAAGCTGTTGCAAAACTGAAAAATAAAAAATCAATTGCCCTTGGGAATGACTACCTGACAGCATTGGAGACGCAGAGAGCAACACTGATTCCCACCAAACAAACTTCCATGTTTGCGGATGAAACAAGGCTGAGGGAAGACATCACCCAGGTGTACCAGGCGATTTGTTTCAATGAGGCGGGTCCCAGCAACCTGCAACTGGAGAGCATCAAGACACTTTCTTCAAGAGTAGAAGCGGCTGAAAAAAAGGCACAGGAAATCAATGCCCAATTTGAAGCCAACGTGAAAAAAGCGATAGAAAAGGAAAAAACAAAATAACAGCCCCCGGTATCGCTGGGGTAAGAACAATGACCGTTTTTACCCCAGCCACTCAAGTGGCTAAGGTTTTCATTTCAATGGCCTATTTTTCTTGAATGAATCTTCCTCAGAGTTTAACCACCTCTCCTGTTCTTACACTTTCATCACAGGCAAAGGCAATGCGCAGGCTGTTTACGGCATCTTCAACATGATCCGTCAGGTCAATATCTTCCTGAATGGCCTTCAGAAAATAGGCCTGCTCACGGTTACAGAGCTCCTGGTGGTCTGGCTCGTCTGTAAGATCTATCCAATCATCTTTACGTACAAAGGCATTATTTTCATCAATGGCAGCATGGTGCCAGCGCAGTGATTCTGTTTTGGTATGGGCCTCAACCGAATCTGATTTGCCTGCGGCCCCTGCATCTTTGGCGACGATGGAAACAGATCCTTCAGGTCCAATCACGTCCTTGACAAAAAATGCTGTTTCACTGATCATGGGCCCCCAACCAGCCTCATACCAACCCACTGAACCATCCTCAAACCTGATCTGCAACTGGCCATAATTATAATTTCCTTCAGGTATATCATTGGTCAACCTTGCACCAATTGCTGAAACCTGCACGGGCCTTGACCTTACCATTTGGCACATGACATCAATATAATGAACGCCACAGTCAACGATCGGGCTGAGGCTTTTCATGAGGTTCCTGTGCACATCCCACATGTAACCATGGCTTTGCTGGTTCAGGTTCATCCGCATCACCAACGGCTTCCCAAGCTGATGGGCTATTTCAATGAATTTTATCCAGGAGGGATGATGGCGGAGGATATAACCAACAACCAGTTTTTTATCCGCTTTTTTTGCAGCGGCAGCCACGCGCTCTGCTCCGGAGACTGAATCTGCGATGGGCTTCTCCATGAATACATGACAGCCCTTTTCAAATGCCATCACAGCATAGGCTTCATGGGTATCAGGATAGGTTGAAATGCAAACAGCATCTGGATCGGTGGCATTGAGGGCTTCCTGGTAATCACTGAAAAGCAGGTGTCCCCCACCCAGTTTCTCGTTCAGCAACTCCTTGCTCTTGCCTGTAGAAACAATGCCACAGATTTTTGCTCCCGGCATCTGGTGAAAGGCCATGGCATGGGACGCGCCCATGTTGCCACAACCAACAATGAGCACACGAAGGGTATCAGAATTATTCCTCATCTTGTATGATGCGTTTCAGTTTTAAACTTTTGACCGGAGCAACCACCAATGGAAACTTCTCAACGGTTACATTGCTGGCATCCAATCCAAATCCTTTTTCCTCTGAAAGGGAGACTTCCTTCAACCAGAAATAAAGCTTCATCACCACCCGTTCCCAGAAAGGAAGCTCATTGTCCTGGCTGAGGAATTTTTCCATCACAATAAACTCAAAATCTCCAGCGATGTTGTTGCGCTGCAGGCTTTCATACCTTGAGGTGATGTTCACTTCCTTGTTTGCTACCATGTCTTCCACCACTTTCCTGAACATCAGGTTGATCTTGGGTTGCACGCGGAAACCCAGCCTGAATTCCACCCGAATCACTTCATTGGGAATAATGGTCTGTACCTCATACTCACAGGCATAGGGGTCGTCCATTGTATCGACATGCACAAACCAATAAATGTCTGCCCGCTTGGGCTTTTTATTCAAGATGGAGTGGATGATCTTGTACTCAATCTCTTTGGGATTGTTGGCACTGCTGAGGTAAACCAGGTGGGTTGCATATTTGTTGATGGACTGGTCATTGCTGAGCTCCTGTAAAACAGGAAGATAATTGTCCAGCCGTGCAAATTCCACGTAACGGTTTTTGATTTTCCTTGATTTGAACCAAACATACATGATGAGGAACAAACCACCACCGATGATCAATGTAACATATCCTCCATGCGGAAACTTATCCAGGTTGGCAAAAAGAAAACCAAACTCAATGCTGAAATAAACGATGAGGTAGAGGTAAATCCAAAATGACTTTATCCGGTGCAGCACAAGGTAGTTGGCGAACAAGATAGAGGTGGCGATCATGCAAAGTGTGATGGCCAATCCATAGGCCCCTTCCATGTTTCCGGAATTCTTGAAATAAAGAACGATGCCGCAACATCCCACAAAAAGAAGGAAATTGATTGCGGGAATAAACAATTGTCCTCGCTCTTCGGTCGGATAAACGATTTTGAACTTGGGCCATAGGTTGAGCCGCATCGCTTCACTGATCAAGGTAAAAGAGCCGCTGATAAGGGCCTGACTGGCGATGATGGCTGCAGCAGTGGCAATGATGATTCCCACAATGAGAAAAGAATCTGGCATCACTGCAAAAAAAGGATTCCGAAGGGCTTCTGCTGTGGGATGCGCTGCCATAAAGGCGGCATCCTTCATCAACCCTGTGTTGGCAAATAACCTGCCTTCCTGTCCCAATAAATATGCGCCCTGCCCCAAATAACTGAAAATCAGACAAACTTTAACGCCAATCCAAGAAAATCGAATGTTGTTTTTCCCACAGTGGCCCATATCTGAATACAGTGCTTCTGCACCAGTGGTACAGAGAAAAACGGCACCAAGGATCCAAAAACCTTTGGGATATGTGGTTAGCAGTTTGATGGCATAATGTGGGCTGAATGCTTTCAGGACCGACCAATCACTGGTAATATTAATAACACCCAGGATGGCAATCATGGAAAACCATACCATCATGATAGGGCCGAACATCCTTCCGATGGAAGCAGTCCCAAACTGCTGC
>Ga0214921_10007415_pt1 | contig 14636 bp, 14 predicted proteins | sample LL1505_MetaG_FD_177992 | JGI IMG/M metagenome (GOLD analysis project Ga0214921, IMG submission 177992) | Freshwater microbial communities from Lake Lanier, Atlanta, Georgia, United States - LL-1505 | ecosystem: Environmental > Aquatic > Freshwater > Lake | place: USA: Georgia | collected... | reverse complement strand
TACGTAACAGGATCAAGGCGGACTGCTTGCCCTCCTGAATGCCGTGGATTTAGGAAGGCTTTTTATGCGTTTCAGACCATAGCCCATCATGAGCTTGCATTACTTGTGCTCGGCGCAGCAGTAGCCTTAGTGACCTGGGGTGGAAGTAATTTAGTTGGATTGTGGACCTTCGTCATTTTGTGGGCCATGCGCCAAAGTGCCAAGCTCAATGTGTTCTTGGGGGTTCTCAATTTGAATGAGAAGTTTTTGCCAGTACACCTGAAATACATCCATAGCTATTTCACGAAGCGGGCGATGAATCCTTTATTACCCATTTCTATTTTATTAGCGTGCTTATTTGCTATACCGCTTTGGCAAGCTGTATTTGCTTCTAGTGCCACCCCGTATCAAATTGCTTCATCCACCATTTTGGCCACCCTGTTATCGCTGGCGATTCTGGAACATGTCTTAATGGTATTGCCATTATCAACTGAGGGATTATGGAAATGGGGACTTCGGTCTTAAACCAAGCGAGCCAACGCTCGTGTCCAACTCCATCAGCAATTTTGGAGTTACTAAAGCCGATCACATGGTTTCCACCCATGTGGGCTTTTGCCTGTGGTGTGATCGCATCTGGAGTATCAGTGACAAATCATTGGCATTTATTACTTGCCGGTGTAATTTTGGCTGGACCCATGGTGTGTGCAGCAAGTCAGGCCATTAATGATTGGTTTGATCGCCACGTTGATGCGATCAATGAGCCACATCGACCCATCCCCTCGGGCCGTATGCCTGGTCGCTGGGGCTTGTATGTAGCAATCGTATGGACAGGCTTATCTCTTCTATTAGGCTGGTTGATTAGCCCATGGGCTTTCGTTGCTACGTTAATTGGTTTAGCCCTGGCATGGGCGTATAGCGCTCCGCCATTTAGGCTCAAACAAAATGGTTGGTGGGGTAATGCAGCCTGTGGATTATCGTATGAGGGGCTTGCTTGGTTTACGGGTTCAGCCGTAATGCTTGGCGATACGTTTCCGTCATCCTATTCTATTTTGCTTGCCTTACTCTATAGCGTTGGTGCACACGGCATCATGACCTTAAATGACTTTAAAGCAATTGAGGGTGATCGACAGATGGGTGTTCGCTCTCTACCTGTTCAGCTTGGTGTTTATGGAGCCGCCTGGAACGCATGCTTGATGATGATTGTTCCTCAATATCTAGTTGCTGGATTTTTATATTGGCACGGTAGTTCATTTCATGCCTTGGCTATATTGGTATTAATTATTGCTCAGCTACTCATGATGAAGTATTTCTTGGGCGACCCCATAAAGCGTGCATTGTTCCTGAGTGGCTTTGGTGTTCCACTTTTTGTGAGTGGCATGATGATTAGTGCGTTTGCAATTGCTCGGTGAGATGATGAGCTCTAACAACCTAACAAAATTGACTTGGTTTGGTATCGCACGCTTGGGTTTGGTACAAGCCTCTTTAGGTGCAGTAGTTGTCTTGACCACCTCAGTCTTAAATCGGGTGATGGTCATTGAGTTGGCTTTGCCGGCTTTGTTGCCTGGCCTATTAGTAGCCATGCATTACTTAGTGCAATTTATTCGGCCACGGATGGGTTTTGGATCGGATCAGAGCGGTCGGTCTACGCCTTGGATACAGGGCGGTATGTTGGTCTTAGCCAGCGGTGGAGTATTAGCAGCAATTGCGGTAGGACTCATGAATCATGATTTAGTCTGGGGTATTGGTCTAGCGTTCATTGCATTCATGATGATTGGCTTAGGAGTGAGTGCCAGCGGGACAGCCTTACTAGTACTTTTAGCAAAACGGGTTGATGAAAAACGTAAGGCAGCCGCCGCTAGTTGTGTCTGGCTCATGATGATCTTTGGCTTTGCGATGACCGCTGGTATTAGCGGTCGCTTGCTCGATCCATTTTCTTTTGAGCGTTTAGTCTTTATCTCACTGGGAGTCTCCTGCATTGCGCTCATCATCAGTTTTATTGCGCTTCATGGGCTAGAGCCTAAAGCGAGTCAAGTGGCGGAAGCGAATACCAATCAAACTAAATTACGCTTTAAAGAAGCTCTTGCAGAAGTTTGGCAAGAATCACGGGTGCGTCGCTTTACGGTCTTTGTGTTCATCTCGATGTTGGCGTATAGCTCGCAGGATTTAATTTTGGAGCCATTTGCTGGGACTGCCTTTGGGATGACTCCTGGAGAAACAACTAGTTTGTCAGGCTTGCAGCATGCGGGTGTTTTATGCGGAATGTTGTTATGTGGCTTTGTAACTAGCAAGAGCAATAATCCTAGCTTGTCTTCTTTGCGGATGTGGACTGTGGGAGGGTGTGTAGCTTCAGCCTTAGCAATGTTAAGTCTAGTAATGTCCGGAATCGTTGGCCCGGGGTGGCCTTTTTTGGGGACGGTATTTATCTTGGGCGTATCCAATGGCGCATTCTCGATTGCTGCAATTGGGTCGATGATGCAATTTGCTGGGGTAGGCAAGGAGAAGCGCGAGGGAGTTCGGATGGGCGTCTGGGGCGCCGCTCAAGCAATCGCCTTTGGCCTAGGCGGAATTTTAGGAACCGGCGCTAGCGATCTTGCACGTTACTTACTCGGCGATCCTGTTGCTGCGTATGCCAGCGTCTTCTTTATTGAGGCCATCTTATTTATAGCAGCTGCAGTCCTTTCTTTTTATATTCGCCCCGTTGAGCGCATCCAACAAGTACAAAAACAAAATACATCAATACCAAGCAGTTTAATTTCCCATGGAGGATCATCATGAGTTCCCTAGAAACCTTTGACGCCGTTGTTGTGGGCGGTGGACCTGCTGGCGCTACCGCCGCTGGAGATTTAGCCAAAATGGGACATAAGGTTCTTTTACTCGATCGTGCAGGACGGATCAAACCATGTGGGGGAGCAATTCCACCACGTTTAATTAAAGACTTTGAGATTCCGGATGAGTTATTGGTTGCAAAAGCCCGTTCGGCGCGCATGATCTCGCCGAAGAATAACCAGGTAGACATTCCAATTGATGGTGGCTTTGTGGGAATGGTTGATCGGGATAAGTTTGATGAGTGGTTGCGCGTTCGTGCTGCCAATGATGGCGCTATACGGCGCACCGGTATTTTTGAGAAGATTACACGCGATACGGACGGGACTGCAATTCTGCATTACCGTATCCATTCCTCCAATCGTCCAGAGGATGACCAAAAGGGAGCGGTTAGGGCGAAAGCCATTATTGGGGCAGATGGTGCAAAGTCGGGGGTAGGGCGTAATGCCATACCTGGTGCTAAGGACGTAGACTATGTTTTTGCTTACCATGAGATTGTGCGCGTTCCTGATGTGCTACCGCAAGGCTATGATGGTTCCCGTTGTGATGTGTTTTATCAGGGCACTTTATCTCCCGATTTTTATGGCTGGATTTTTCCCCACGGTAATACGATGAGCATTGGAACGGGGAGCGCTGATAAAGGTTTTTCTTTAAGAGGTGCAGTTGCTGAGCTCAAGAAAATAACTGGTCTTGAAAATGTAGAGTTATTACGCCATGAGGGCGCTCCTCTACCCATGAAGCCTTTAAAAAAATGGGATAACAATCGAGACGTTATTTTGGCTGGAGATGCAGCGGGCGTCGTTGCACCAGCGTCTGGTGAGGGTATTTATTATGCGATGTTGGGTGGGCGCTTGGCGGCAGACTCGGTGCATGAGTTGTTAGAAACTGGTAACGTAAAAGCCTTAGCAAAAGCCCGCAAACGTTTTATGAAAGAGCATGGAACCGTGTTCTTGGTCTTGGGGATCATGCAACGCTTTTGGTATGGAAGTGATAAACGTCGTGAGCGTTTTGTCAAAATGTGCGAGGATAAAGATGTTCAGCGCTTAACCTTTGAGTCCTATATGCACAAGAAACTGGTTCGCAAAGACCCCATGGCGCATATCAAAATTTTCTTTAAAGATATGGCTCATCTATTGGGTATGGCAAAGGTATGAGTTTTGAGTGGTTAGAACACTATAAGCCAATAATATTTGCGATTGTTTGGGGAATTGTTCTAGCGCTTGCAGGAGCTTGGGCCACTGAGTTGGGCGAGTGGTATAAAAGTTTGCAGCAACCTTCCTGGAAACCACCGGATTGGATTTTTGGACCGATGTGGACCACCATCTTTATATGCGCTGGTATTGCATTTGTGATGGCATACAATCGGGCGCCCAGTCAAGAGGCGATACGGATGCTGGTCATTCTCTTTATTTTGAATGGCTTATTTAATTTTGTTTGGAGCATTCTGTATTTTCGGATGCATCGTCCGGACTGGGCTTTGATTGAAGCGGTCGGTCTTTGGCTATCCGTCTTGGCCATCTTATTAGCGACGCGTTCGTATTCACCAATCTCCAGTTGGCTCATGGCTCCCTATTTAGTTTGGGTATCGATTGCGATGGTCTTGAATTGGACTACTGTAAAGCTTAATGGGCCTTTTCCTCGGTAAGGGGGGGGTGAGATACAAAAGCAGGAATAAAAAAAGCCAAGCATTTGCTTGGCTTTAGAGAGAACTAAAACTGCTTTTATCCTAAGCTGTCAGCCCAAATATTGCGGGCCCAACCCCAAGCATAGACACCTTCAAGCTTACTTGCTTCCGCAGAGAGGCCGCCTGAACCCGGAACCGTTTTAAAAGTTTTATCTTTGGCATCGTATTGATGAACGCTGGCAACGTGAACAACCTCATCGGCACTCACAAAGCTATAGCAGGTATTGGTTAAGACGGGTGTTTGATTGATTTCAAGACCACCGAGCTCAGCAACGACTGCAGCTGCCGCTACCTTGGCATGGGAGTTTGCCATATGACCAGATTTTGGCATGAGCGGGGCAACCTGAATGGAGTCACCTAAAACATGGATATCCTTAGCCGCAGTGGACTCAAAGTTAATATAATTAACGTTTACCCAACGTGCATTGGAGTTGGCCAAGCCACTTTGTACAGCAATATTGCCTGCTCGCATCATGGGTAGGATATTCAAGACGTCTGCCTTGACATCATCTTGCACATCAAATTTAATCACCTTCTTATTTGAATCAACTGCCACGACATTATGCTTGGGGCGGTACTCAATCATACCGGGGTACATGGACGCCCAAGCTTTTTTGAACAGACCACCTTTGGAAGTAACATCATCATTGGCATCTAAGATCAGTACTTTGGATTTAGGCTTGAACTGCTTGAAGTAACTAGCAACTTGGCAGGCGCGTTCATAAGGTCCAGGAGGGCAGCGATAGGGGGCCGTGGGAATACTGATTGCATACACACCACCGTCTTTCATGCTCTCGAGTTGCTTACGTAGCAAGACAGTTTCTGGTCCTGCTTTCCAGGCCTGTACTGTAACGCCTTCTTGATTTGCCTTTTGTAGACCCTCAACGCGGTCCATCATCATGTCAACACCGGGGGAGAGTACTAGCTTGTCGTATTTAATCGTGGCACCAGATGCTAAACGAACTGTTTTCTGTTTCGCATCAATCGATGTGACCATATCCTTCACAACCTTAATGCCATGGCGTTTGGAGAGGTTATCGTAAGGCGTAGAAAGATTGGCAATTGATGTGTGCCCGCCTACAACCAAATTAGACATCGGGCAGGAGATAAATTCAGTATTAGGTTCAATCAATGTAACTTGAGCGCTGTTATTGGAGAACAGGCGGATGTACTTAGCAGCTGTGGCGCCACCATAGCCACCACCAACCACCACGACGTTGGCCTTACTAATGTTGATCGAATTTGATGCACAGCCTGCAAGAAGCCCTAAAGAGGCACCTGAGCTAACACCTAAAAAGTGACGACGATTCATGATGGTTTCCTATTATTTTTTACCAAGAATATTGGAGATGGTTTGGAGTTGCTCGTCTGTATAGCCTTTAGATAATTGATGCATGATCGTGCCAGTACGAGCACCGCTCTTAAATGCTTTCAATTGGGTCAGCATTGCCTCACTACTCAGTTGATTAATTTGGGGCATACCTGCATTTGGTACTCCAACCCCATTGGTGCCATGGCAGTTTGCGCAGGTTGCGGCCAAAGCCATTTGGTTAATACTGTTAGCAGATGATTGGCTCAAAGCAGGAGTGCTTAGTGAAAGTAATCCCACTGCACTTATACACAACCCCAGTTTTCTTAAGGTACGCGCTGATTGAAAGAACATAGTAAATATCTCCATTGGTTTTATTTCGAACAACTGTACTAAAGTAAGAATCTATCTTAAAGGATGGCCCAGAGGATCGCAGCCATATTCTTTTTATTATCTAGACATTAATTTCATAATCATATAACTCAGGGCGCATATATAGACTAAGGTTTTCCCTAGGTTTTGCATGAATTTGATCCGAATTCATGGGGGATTAACCCTAGGCTAATAAACTAGAGGGTATGCAAACACCGATTTCCTACCCATCTCTCTTCATATGCTTTGTGTTTGCAATAGGCGCTTATCTGTATGGGGCCGATAGTCGTTTTGCCCCAAAGAATGGCGATGAGTACCCCTATACGCATATTGTTCGTATGACCAGCTCCTCAACGCATTGGTTGCCTTTGCAGTCCGAGATGGTAGGAATCAAAAACACAAAACCACCTTTATTATTTTGGCAGGGTATGGCCTCCACCGACCAGGGAAAGAACTGGTCTCTATTCAACTTGCGTTGGCCAAGTCTCCTCTACACCGCAATCACTGCTGTATTGATTGCTTTGGTAGCAGGGAAGATCACAAAAAGTACTCCATTTGGCATTCTGGCAAGCCTGATTTGGCTGGCGTTCTTTAATACCTACCGCTATGGCAGACCATATCTAGCAGAGCCGCCTGAGATATTCTGGTTAAGCTTGCCTTTCTTTCTATTACTCCTTTGGGGTAAGCAAGCATTTGAGTCTAAATGGATTTTTCCGTTGATGAGTGGCATCTCTTTGGGGGCTGCACTTCTTTATAAGTCAATTGCTTATGTAGTTCCAGCTTGTTTAGTTCTTATCCTTTGGTTTTGGCAGTGGCGTTCTGCGCATCTTATGGAACTTATTCGTAAAGACCTGTTTAAGGTATTCATGGTGGGCATGATTGCCGTCGCAATCTTTTGTCTTTGGTTTCTGCTAGACCCAGACCCAAGGGCGGTTTGGAATGAATTCATTCTCGGTGAGAATGCGGGGAAGTTTGCGGCCCGCAATAGCCATTATTTGAAAGACTTATTGTGGGGCGGGGATAGCATTGGCATGCTATTGCTAACGAGTGTGGCAAATGCGGGGTTTTTATCGCTGCTGGTCGTTAATTTGTTTTATCTCGCAATTCGGCATTACAAACAAATTAGTTTTGAACAAAAACTACTTTGGATCTGGATTGCTGTGTTCTTTCTAATCTTTTGTTTGCCCAGCCAACGTTCAGGACGTTACTTATTGCCAATCATGCCTGCAATCGCTATTTTATTGGCAATACATTGGCAGCAGCTCCATCGATTTGTTTTTTGGATTGCATTGGTATTGCAAGCAACTATGCTGATTACATTAGCATGGCTCAGCTGGAATATTGATTTATGGACCTATCCGGTGTGGCATTGGATTCTTCTCTCAGCCTCGATAGGTGTTGTTGGACTTGGCTTATTCCGCATGTCATTTACCAAGACGGCCACATTACTAGCTTGCTTTATGAGTTATCTCGTGTTGACCAGTAGCATCATGCCCTTAGATGGATCTTCGGGACGTTTTAGTAAAGAGACTATTCAAAAAGTTCAAGGCAAAACTGTTTGGTTTCCATGTGATTTCCGTGCCAAGGATGAGGAATATCGATTATTAATACCGGGAGCTAATATCAAAGGATATCCAGCAGGCGAGGCGAGAGAAATTAAAAAGCTTGCAGAGCGTTATTCTTTGTTTGTAGTTCAAGCTCCGCTTCAAAGCCAATTAGAGCTTTGTGCTGATTGTGTAATGATCGGAGAGCGACTCGAGATGCGTGCGCGCCATAATGATCAAGAGATTAAAGAAATGTTCATGGGCCAAGTAAGCGACAATCTCTTTGTGAAAGAGTACATTGTGTCAGCCCCATTTAATACCGGCAAAGATACGGCCCTGTATCAGGACGCTTGTCGATGATTCGGGTTTTGGCATTTATCTTTCTGGTAGTAGCGCTTGGGATGGCCTATTTGCAAGTCAATGATCGGCCGGCTTGGGCAGATTTTATTAGTCCCATAGAGCAGCCTATCAATCCAGATGGACAACTGATTGCTGTTGACCCACTGGGAGCGAGTAGTAAGAAAGTCATTACTAAGCAAACCCCAGTCAGCTTGCAAGGCCAGCTTGATTGGCTACCCGATACAGGTAGGCCTTCAGTACATGCTGCATCATTAATTCCGCTGAAAGATGGTAACTGGCGTGCTTTTTGGTTTGCTGGGTCTCGCGAGGGTGCGGCTGATGTTGTAATTCAGAGTGCAGTTTGGGACGCCTCAGTTAAACAATGGGGGCAGGGCACTGTTGTATTAGATCGTGAAGGAGCGCAGCAAGGCCTTGGTCGTTACATTGCCAAATTAGGCAATCCTGTACCGATCCGTAATGTTAATGGACAGTTGCAACTCTATTTTGTGGCAGTCTCAATTGGGGGTTGGGCAGGCAGTTCAATTAGTATGGTGTACTCCGATGATGAGGGCTTGCGTTGGTCAAAACCGCAACGTCTGATTACTAGTCCACTTCTTAATATCAGCACTTTAGTCAAGGGCGAAGGTTTCTTACTTAACGATGGCAGCATGGGGTTTCCTGTGTATCACGAATGGATTGGAAAGTATGGCGAGCTGTTACGGCTAGATCCCTCTGGCCAAGTACTCGATAAGCGTCGCATGAGCTCGGGGCGTGGCACGCTACAGCCAATCATATTTATTGATGACGAAAAACACGCTAGTGCTTATTTCAGGCAGGCACGTAGAAGTGGTGCTAAACAGATCGCTGTGAGCCATACAGCAGATGCAGGTCGTTTATGGACCGCAGCTCCAGATTTAACAATACCAAATCCCAATGCTGCAATCACTGGGATTGAATTAGCAGATCGTACACGCTTGATGGTTTTTAATGATCTTGAGCACGGACGTCACCGTTTAGTTCTGGCGGCATCTTGGCTAAAGACCAACAATGACACCAGCAGTCAGGCGGCAAAAGATAACTACTCTCCTTGGAAGATTATTCAGGTCCTAGAGGATGAATCCGCTTCGCAAAGTAACCCCAAAGAAGAGTTCTCATATCCCTATATGAGCATGAATAAACAAGGACAGGTTTTTTTAGTCTACACCTGGAATCGCAAACGGATTAAATCGATTACATGGGAACCTAATAATCTAGTTGCCTATTTGCACCAAGTTCATCAAGAGATAGCCTCTACGATGGATACCCCAACAGAAATGAAGGAGGCCAAATGAACTTAGCCATGCTTACAAGTCAAATTCCTCTGATTGAGCTCGGCGTCATTACTAGTTTTGTGCTGATGCATTTTGCCAGGATTTTTTTAGGCTTAAGTCAAAGCAGTATTGCCGGCACATTCTTTATTGTGGTTTGCACCATATTGCTATTGTTGCCATTTAATAGCCTTGGCGCTCCATGGAGCTTGCCCTTAGTAGCCTATGTTCGCGGCGTGACCGGTGAGCTCAGCATTATTACGATGCTCTTAATTTTATTTACTTGGTCATCTGCTCCGGTTTATCGTTTATCCAGCGTGACCCCTCTTATCATTGCGCTCACGAGCATTTTATTTTATCCATTTGCCTTAGGCTTGACGATGTTTGATCCATATAGCTGGGGATATGGATCCATCATTTTTGTCGTAGCGGTGATGATGATGGCTCTCTTATTCTTCTTTACAAAGCACTCATGGGAGGCGCTCATGATCTCGCTAGCCGTAATCGCCTGGTCAATTCATTGGCATGAGGCTACTAATTTATGGGATTATTTATTGGACCCCTTCCTAGCAGTTTGGGCCATCATCATTAGCATTCGGTGGATTATTTGGGGTCGGCCAGAACCTCATACCTACTCTGCATGGGATATTGATTCTAGTGTCCTTGCTCGCAGAAAGCAGGGCAAGATCTTTAGTTAAGCGATAAGAGTGGCGGCAAAGAAAAAGGCCGGTTTAAAAAACCAGCCTTTTTTATTGAGACGAAACACTAAAGATTAATCGGGGATATTTGCTTTACGAATGATGGGACCCCAGCGGTTAATCTCTGCATCTAGATGCACTTGTAGAGCAGGTCCATTCTGTTTAGCAACAGGAACGATATCAATGTTAGATGTGTCTAGACGTGTTTTGATGTCTGGATCGGCTAAGGCTTTCTTCAAAGCAATATTGATCTTATCGAGCACTGGCTTTGGAGTTCCTAACGGTGCATAAACACCATGCCATACCTTAACGTCAAAGCCTTTCATACCTTGCTCATCCAATGTAGGAACATTTGGAAGGGAGGACAAACGCTTAGGTGTAGTTACTCCATAAACCTTCACGCGATTCTCTTTGATGTATTGAATAGTTTGAGTCGTTTGGTCACAAAGGATATCTACCTGACCACCCAATAAATCAATTAATGCAGGGCCAGTACCTTTGTAGGGAACGGTGGTTACGCGTACGCCCAATCTACTCTGGAAAATCAAGCCGCATAACTGGGATACCGCACCGGGACCAGCATTGGCCATGGTTACTTTATCTTTGTTGGTCTTGATATAAGCCTCAAGCTCTTTGAAGTTATTGGGAGGTAAATTTTTACGACCCAATAGAACCATTGGTACATCTGCCACTTGGCCAATGTATTCAAAATCCTTCATTGGATCATAGGGAAGTTTGTCATAGAGAGCCTGCGCCGTTGCCATACCCATGTGATGGATATAGATGGTGTAGCCATCTGGTTTTGATTTAGCTACTTTTGCAGATGCAATCGTGCCACCAGCGCCAGCTACGTTCTCAATGACAACTGTTTGACCAAGGCTTTTGCCCATTGGTACTGCAATTAAGCGAGCAATCGTATCCGTTGGTCCGCCTGCAGCAAATGGAACAACCAGGGTAATGGGTTTGTCTGGATATTTTTGCGCATGTGCAACGCCAGAAATCACCAAGCCCGTGCCAAGGACGGCAGCAAGCAATGTGTTTAAGGATTTTTTCAAATTCATTCAAAGTCTCCAAAAGAGGTAAAACGAGGCTTATTTTGCCATGGTTTTAAAGGAATTAGCTTAGGGATTACCAGCTAATACCAAGATTCTGCGGGCAAGCATCACCACTGGGCGGTCAACCATTTTTCCATCGACCTTAACAGCCTGCCCATTGGACGCATTATCGGCAGCAATCACCCGTTTTGCCCAGCTAATTTCCTCAACGGTTGGGCTAAAAGCCCTTTTAATAATCGGGATTTGTTTGGGATGAATACACAATTTTGCTCCAAAACCAAATCGTTTGGCTTTTTGTGCATGTGCAAAAATTCGTGCTTCATCATCAGTAGAGGGTGTAACCCCATCTAGTGGAGGGGCAATTTGAGCAAGTTTGGATGCCAGAACCAGCATGAAACGCGCTGTATCGATTTCAGTTTCATTGTCATCACAACTCATACCCATCTCAACTTGCATGTCGAGATTTCCGAGAGCAAGGCGTAAAACCTGTTCTGCGCTGGCGATTTCATTGAGATGATGCAGGCCGAGGGGTGTCTCGATCATGGGGATGAACGCAGTATTTTCGAGTTCTTCAGCAGCCCCATTAATTTGATCGCACGATTCTGTTTTTGGAAGCATTAAATACTGAACCTGTAATTCTTTGGCAAGTACTAGATCGGCCGCATAAAAAGAGCTTCCTGGAGCATTACAGCGAATGATCACCCGCTTTTTTTCTTCTACAGAAATCGATGACCATGTATTTTTGAGGAGCTCACGTGCTTTTGCTTTGTCATCTAAACCAACTGCATCTTCAAGGTCAATGATCACTCCATCAGCTCCACTCGCAAAAGCTTTGCCATAGCGCTCGGGTTGGGTAGCTGGCACAAACAAAAAACTACATGCATCGCTTAAGGGGGAGTGGGGTAAGTTCATAAGGATGCTCCTGCTTGGGGGAAGATGAACGGAACGATTTTGGCCTGACGGATATTAAATAGTAGTGTGATGGCATCTTTCATTTCAATTTCGGTAGCGCCCTGACTAAACGCTGCAAGACGCAATGCCTTCTCTTGGATCTCTTGCCGACTTAGAGTATTTCCTGGATCGCCTTTGGGTTCATCCACGCGCCCATCAAGCATATTCCCATTCTTCAGGCGCACCTTCACTTTGCCAATCCAGCGTTGTGGATAAGCCTGATCCACTTCCGTATCGAGAGTCATCGTCACGCGATCGCGTAGGGCACAAATTTCTGAATCGTGAAAGTGGTCAGCAAATTCTTGAAGACCAGCAAAGTGATACTTGCAGACTAAAGCCAGTACTGTTCCCATGGAAAATTTTGATTGATGCAAGGTGCTCGGTTTGCTGGCGGGACCTAGTACATCAATGGCACTCTGATGCACGAAGGTCTCAATACGCTCAATCTCGTGTAGCTGAATGCTATTTTTCTGAAGTACGTGCAAAAGCGCATCCGCAGCAGGGTGGGTATGACGACAGGAGGCATGGTATTTGAAGGAGGTCTCGGCAATACACCAGCGTGATCCAAGACGGTCAATTAACTTTTCGGGATTGGCATCGCTTGACATGCCCGCAGCTAAGCCTTGCACCCCCTCCAGAATTTTCTTGGCGCCTGTAAAACCCTCTTTTGCAAGATAGGCCGACATTAAACCGGTAGCGCTCGCATGTGCAGTATGCAATTGTTTTGAATCAGCCGCGTCGCGTAAGAACTCCCAAAGACCTGCAGATTGGGTGCCCGCAGAGCCAAAGGCATGCAACATTTGTTCAGGATTTAGTTTTAATAATCGTCCAACGGTAGCTGCTGCTGCTAAGGTTCCTGCTGTGCCTGTTGTATGAAAGATTTTGTAATGTGAGCGCCCCAGAAATTCTCCAACCCGAATACCCACCTCATAGCCAACAACAACTGCAGTTAGAAACTCTTCGCCACTAAGTTGTTTGGCTTGCGCGCACGCAAGGGCTGCAGGGAATACGATCGTACCCGGATGGAAAACCGAGCCGTTATGAACATCATCTTGTTCAACCACATGGGATGCCGCCGCATTGGCTAAACATGCCAAGAACGGACTAGAGCTTGCACGTGTTACTAGGATTTCAGCAAAGCCTGCCACAGCAGTTTGCTGGCGCGGGCCCATCGACTGCGCAAATTGCGCCATGATCTCCACAGGGTTTGCACCTTTACCACCAATTGCCGATGCAAACCAATCAACAAACAAATCTTCGGTACGAGCAATGACTGACTGCGGAATGTCATCGAGCTTGAGTTCTGCAGCAAATTGAGCAATTTGTGCGGAGTAGTGTGTGCTCATCGATTTAGGCTAATACTGCTTTGGCCTGCATGGTTAACCAACCCTCATGATCTTGTGCCCAAACCGAAAGAGTTTTGCCGCCAGGATCTGTAGCAAGATCAGGGCTAGCGTTTACCTGCATGGAATGAATATCAAAGGTCGGTCGAATGGCACGGAACTCAAACTGTTTTAATTTCTTCATAGGGTTGCTCTGCCGCACAAGATCCACTAATAAAGTAGCAATGAGAGGACCATGCACGATCAAACCAGGATAGCCTTCTTCTTGGGTCACATAACTGCGATCGTAATGAATGCGATGCCCATTAAAGGTGAGGGCGGAATAGCGAAACAGCAAAACAGGATCTGGTTGGATGATCTTGCTCCACTTGGCATCACTTGGAGCTGGAGTTGGATCAGGGACCTTTTCATCGGGAGAGGGTGCGGCCCGATACACAATGTCATGCTCTTCAGTGAGTGCGAGACCTTTGGCATTATGAATTTGATGTTCTACTAAAACAAACAGTAGATCACCACTTCGTCCTGATTTATGGGTCACTGATTTAATGGTTGAGACACGCTCGATGGCATCGCTAATCACAAGATCGTGCTCCCAATGAAGCCGTCCACCCGCCCACATTCTGCGTGGCAGTGGAACGGGTGGTAGAAAGCCACCGCGTTTGGGGTGACCGTCGGGTCCAATTTCAGACTGTTTGGCATGAGGCAAGAAATACAACCAATGCCATAACTCGGGAAGAAACACTCCATTAATGGGATCAGGATCTTTACGATCAAGGGTGGCTGATAAGGCGCGGTAGGGAGCGATAGTAACCGTATCTTGATATCGCTCGGTTTTACCAATCCATTCTTGGAGATGGGCCAGTGTGGGTGGGTCGATTCTCATACCCTCATTATGCCAATCCCGGCACAACTGCTTTCTAAATGCGATTACTGAAAAAGAAGCCCGCTAGGAGCAAAAAGAACTCCGATAAGAGCAGCCAAGCCCAGGGTTCGGATAACTCCCCACTGATAGCGAATCATGAGTAAGAGGGCGACTCCGCAAATCAACAGCGATATCCAAGAAATCCCGGCGGAGAGACCGCTTGGAAAAAATACATGGTAAGCGAAGAAAACCCCTAGATTGGCAATCACACCAACAACTGCGGCAGTGATGGCGTTAAGGGGTGCAGTAAAGCGCAAATTGCCATGGGTTGATTCAATGATTGGGGCGCCAATAAGAATAAATAAAAAGG
>Ga0214921_10007414_pt1 | contig 14639 bp, 22 predicted proteins | sample LL1505_MetaG_FD_177992 | JGI IMG/M metagenome (GOLD analysis project Ga0214921, IMG submission 177992) | Freshwater microbial communities from Lake Lanier, Atlanta, Georgia, United States - LL-1505 | ecosystem: Environmental > Aquatic > Freshwater > Lake | place: USA: Georgia | collected... | reverse complement strand
TGGAGAACCTGTAATGTTATTAAATGTCGGAGTCCAAGTCCCCTCCTCATAATCATCCAGCGTGTTTGCGTCAGTTGATGCTGATTGAGTTGCGGGGAAGGTGATGCCAGCACCAGAGGTCGTAGGTGTAGCGTTGCCAACAGAAATACTACCTACAGATTGAATGCCTCCAGCAGATGGGATACGGGCACGCTCAAAAATGGTTGCGCCGTAACCAGTGCTAAATGTCAGTGCGTTTGTGTCTGAGCCAGCGGTATCGTTGAAGCAAGCAACTTGAGCATATCTTGATGCAGTTACCGAATCTGACCCATACAAGCGCAATGCTGACTGTTGAGCGTTCCCTGTTGATGTTGATGGTCTAACTGCTATTGCCCCGCCAACGGCAACTTGCACATCCAATTTGAAGGCTGGTGATGTTTGACCAACCCCAACATTAGCGGTGGTATCCACGGTAAGAACCGTTGTCCCAGCAGTTTGGATGTTTAACACCCCGCTGGTGTCAGCAGTCGTTACTACCCCGGCGGTAGTGGATGCGTTGATTGATGAGGCCATTTATGCGCTCCAAGGAAGAGGGGTGTTCTGTGGGCTGACAGGCGGGGTAATCATGCTGTCGATCTGGCCCTGCACACAGGCTTGTGCGCTTGCCATGGCTTGTTCTGGAATCCAGCCAATGACGATGGCTTCTGTCAGGTCTGCATACGGGATGAAGGTTTCGGCCTGATTGGAATCAAAGGTGGTGTTGCCACCGATCTTGGCAGTGTATTCCCCGTCCACGCCCGTGACTTCCCACAAAGCATTGACCACATAGTTGGGATCAGGCTGTTGCAAGGTGTACATGGCCGTAATGGTCGTGGTAAAGGTAGTCATGCTGATGCTCCGTTGAGTTGAGATTTGAGGCTGTCAACCTCTGCTTTGAGTTCTTTGATGGCGTTAATCATGTACCAAGTCAAATTGTCTGTATCAACCGACATCACGCCTGTGGATTCGGTCTTGACGCAATCTGGCAATACTTCATTAAGTTCCTGTGCAATCACGCCAAGCTGGACACCAGACTTCTCAATGGCATCAGTTGGCTTGAGTTCTGCATCAACCTCTTCTGGCAAGCGGTATTCAAAATTGCGAACACGAATTGCAGTGATGGCATCCAAGCCAACGGTGTTGTCAACAATGTTTTTCTTTAGGCGCTTGTCAGAAGTGGTTGACCAAGCGGAAGAATTTGCGCCGTTATAAATTCCACCTGCACCGCCAGCAGAGATAAAGCCCGTTGATGCGCCTTTGCCCGTTGCCGTTGTGTTGGTTGTGCAAATAACCATTTCATAGCTGACACTGCTGGAACTTGCTCTTGAGCCAAAGCCTATGTATGTGCCATAGTTGCCTGTTGCAAACGAATTACCAGCGGCAGATTCACCAAGGAAAGTGTTGTTTGCTCCAGTTGTAACTCCAAAACCAGCCTGATAACCTACAGCAGTGTTGCTAGAGGCTGTGGTGTTGTTTACAAGGGCTTGAACGCCAATTGCAACATTGTAGCCGCCAGATGAGTTGTAGTAAAGAGTCTGGAACCCCATTGCAATATTGCTGGTTCCATTGTTTGTAAATCCCGCTTGTGCCCCCAAAAACAAATTTTGTATGCCCGTGCTGTTTGTATATCCAGCCTGATAACCTACAGCCGTGTTGTTTGAGGCGGTGGTGTTGGACTGAAAAGCTCCTTGGCCCATTGCGGTGTTGTTTGCGCCTGTTTGGTTGTAATAAAGCGCACTTTCGCCGAACGCAGAATTATTATTGGCGGTGCTATTTGTGTACAGTGCGCCATTGCCCACTGCTGTATTTTGTACCCCACTTGTATTGCTGTACAAAGAAATTCTTCCAACAGCAGTATTGTTTGAATTTCCACCCCCCGTGTGGCTATACAAAGACTGATAACCTACAGCAGTGTTGTTAGAGGCTGTGGTGTTGGCTTGTAGTGCATCACGACCAACGGCTGTGTTGGTTGAGCCTGTAGTATTTGACCCTAAAGTACCATGCCCAACGCCTGTGTTACTTGCACCTGATGTGTTTGAAACAAAAGATGCTGTACCAAAAACAGAATTATATGAACCTGTTGTATTGGCTAATCCTGCATTTCCTCCAACAGCCGTGTTTTCTGCGCCAGTAGTATTTGCTTTAAGCGCTTGATAGCCTACTGCGGTACTATAAGAGGCTGTGGTGTTGGAGTTAAGCGCCGCAAATCCAATTGCAGAATTATATGAACCAGAAGTGTTGGAAGACATTGCGCTTCTTCCAAACGCCACATTGTATGAACCCGTTGTGTTTCCAGACGCAACATCATGCCCAACAGCAGTATTTTCAACACCTGTAGTGTTACTTGCTAAAGCACTTGAGCCAACGGCAACAATGCGATTTCCTGATGTGTTTGACACAAGAGCAGACGAGCCAATAGCTGTGTTATTTATGCCCGTGTTTGAACCCGCCAAAGCACTTGCACCCACCACAGTATTGGAGGCTATGTTGCCAGCGCCTTGACCAACAGTAAGTCCATCAATGGTGGCATCTCCCGTGACCGTCAGGGCCGCAAAAGAAGGAGAACCCCCCGTCACAGCCATGACCCCCGATGTGGACGGCAAGGTCACAGTCACAGTACCAGCCACTGCTGGTGCGCTCAGAGTCACTGCCCCTGATGTATCTCCATTTACGACAATGCTTGCCATATTAAATCCTTAAACAATTACCCAACGACTGCCTGAACTGACCGTTACCGCTTGTCCACTTGCCACAGCTACAGGCCCAGCAGACATAGCTGAATACCCCACCGCAATGGTGTAACTTGCAGATACCGTTTGGCTGTTCACCACAAGCCCATTCAATGCAACTGGGACTGAAGCCTGCAACTCGCCTGTGCTTGGTTTGTACAGCAGCTTGGCGTTGCCTGTGTACAAAGTGGAAGCGTTGCCAGTCGTGACGCTGGAGAACACGGGATACAGGTTGCTTGCCGTGCTTGTGTCGTTGGAGATCACTGCCCCGCCCAGGAGCGTCCAGCTTGAGCCGTTGTAGCCCTCGTACTGGGACAACGTGCTGTTCCAACGAATCTTGCCCACTGCCCCGGTGGGCCGCTCACCTGTGGTGCCTGCTGGAATTTTTACCGCGCCCGTGGAGTTGAACGATGAGTCGCCCGAAGCGGCCAAGATATTTACGTCAACTGTAGTACCCGCAGAATCTACATACACCGCCCGCTCAGCAGGCTGGGTGACGAACACGTCTTTTGCCCCCAACCCAAAATTCACCAACGAACCTGAATTGCTGGAGGCCAAAACAGTCGTGCGGGAGAGTGTGTTCCCAGCAGATGTGTACGTACCGATACCTACTTCCCACTCGCCAGAAACAACGTTGGCTATGGTGTAGTACGTGCTGTTACTGTTGCCAATACCAGCGGAGAAGGTTTGAAAGCCCGTGTATGCGCCAGCCAGCGTTACAGAGCCCGTGCCTGTAGTGGTGGTAGTTTCACGGACTCGATCCGCGAGGACGAGTGCCATAGATCATGCTCCTGTCAGTTGAGACTCTTCAAACCAGCGTTGTTGAGTTGCTCCATCGGTATCCGTCCACTCGATCAGATACGACACCACACCCTCTTCGCTCATACGCAGAGCAAGCACCGGGCCTTGGGGAATGACTGCGACAGCCTTAACAACGTCGCCTTTTTTGAAAGTTGTTGCCATGATTTTCCTTTTAATCAACCAGCCAATGACAACGTGTACGTGACACTCAATGTATCGCCAGACACAACGGCGCGATCCCCAGGGGCACTGAAGTCTGCGGCTGAGTACAACGTACCAGTTGTGCCGCTTTTGGTGTTGTTGCTGGTCAAGAACGCACCGCCAACAGTCGTCGTGCCGTTGATGCTAAACGTGGCAGGAGAAGCTGAGTTGGTGGCCACCGATGGGTTAGCAGTCGTGGGGGTTCCAAACGTGCAGGCAGGCCGTGTGGCTTGGCTGTAGGCCACAACTTCAGTCCAACCCGCGTGTGAAGACATGGTGTCCCCAGCAGCAGGGGTGTTCGATGCACCTGCGCCATAAAGGCCGATGTACCAAGCTGCGGTGTAGGAACTGCCCGTGAAGTACTTGGCGTTCATGTCTTGCAGACCGACGTTGACCACCAGATTGGGGGCTTCGTCTTCCCACTTAAGATTGCCTTGTGCGTCATGGCACTGAATTTTGTACACGCCTTTTGCGCTTGCGCTATCAGCGGCGGACCCACCAGCGATCAAGCTGCTTGAGGCAACATCTTTGGATTTAACTTTATCGTTGAACATGATTGCTCCTTAAACAAGCCGAATGAGTGCCGATGTGCTTGTGTTTGCAGGCATCGTCACGGTGAAATTGTTGGTAGATGTTTTGTTGCTGCCAAAGTCCAAAACGCACACAGCGCCGTTGGCCCCTGCCTTATAAATCAAAGCGCCCCTGGCAGTGATGACGCCCGTCCAAGCGGGAGACGAGAAATTGATGTACGTGACACTACCGGATGAAGCTGCTTCAGTGCCAATGGTCGCAGTAACGATTTGACCGCCCGCCACATAGTTGCCCCCAGATGCTTCCCCGTCCGTAGTGTACGCGGTGGTGTTCTGGTCAAGGGTAGCGGCATTGGTGTACAGCGCCAGACGAAACGTGTCTGTTGCAAAATTGATCGTGCCGTTTACCAACCCGGATCGGAGGGTGTTGCAACTGTAGTTGCCTGTGAATGCCATTAACGCACCCCGTTATTTTGTGGCAACGGCGCTTGCCGATACTGCCCACTGCGGTACGCATCGCTACGCTCCAACCCGTCACCCAGACGCTGGGCCAATGCAAGCGCTTCTTTGTACTTGGTCTCGTACATGGTGATGATGTCCACTTCACCCTTCATGAAGATATACGCTTCAACCAAAGACCCATACAACAGCACGGTATCAAAGTTGTCGCCCAACCAAGTGCGGCCATCGGCGGCAACAGTGATTGAATCTGGGTAGAAGAAGTAATGCAACTCCATGTTGTACGCAGCATCTGGCGTTGGACCAAGGATGAACGACAACTCGTCACTGTTGGTGTACGAGGGGCCAAACAAAGCGTAGTACTTAGGGATCGCAGTATCAGTGGGCTGTGGATACGCCTGACGGATGAAGTTCACATCCTTGTTCAACAGGTACTCATACGAGCCCGTTGCATCAATCACAGCCAGCGAAAACACCGACAGAAAATCTGCGGGGCAAGCCAAGTACTTGTTGTTTGTGGTCGTGAACCCGGTTACGTTTTTGCGCAGCGAGGGGAACTGAACCGAGTTGTATATACGTTGCTCAGCCTGCGTGATGAAAGTATTGATCTGTGTCTGAGCAGACACAGTACTCCCGCTCGCAAGGTACACATCGGGAAACTGGTTCTCGGTGTAGCTCTGAATTGTGTTGTACAACTCGGTGTAGTTCATGCCATCGGGCCTCTGGCCATCTTGCCTTTGGTCTGCGCTTTACCGCCACGCACCACAATACCGGAGGTCTTCATGGGTGGGTAGTCTTGACTGCGTGTGTTGGCCACAGACACGTTTGCTTTGCGCATCGTCTCTTTGGCTGGCTCTTCGCCAACGATCACGTTGGGGACTGTAACGGGCTGTGGGCCAGCAACGCGAGTTGCGGTAGTTTTTTCCCCGGCAGGTATGGGTCGTCCAAATTTAGTTGCCATATCAGCCCCCACGACCAACGCTGCGCTGGTTCATAATTTTGGCTTTGTTGCGCCCGTACTTCAGCATGTCGCTGTTGGTCTTGCCGCCAGCTCTAAGCTTGGTCATTGGCTTGCCAGGGTGCAGCTTTTTCTCATGCTTATGCACCGCGCCTGCGATCATCTTCTTGTCTTGTGCCAAGTCTTTCTTGTCCATTTTGAACTCCTAAGTTACGCTTACCGTGACTGTACCCAATTGCACGTTCAAAACCAAGTTATTTGGTGTTAAAGCGGCATCAAAAAATTCTGAACCCCCAACAGGTGCCCAGCCCCACTGAAAAATCCTGCTGCCCCCGCTGAGAATCCCCTGGGCATCAGCCGCCGAACTGTTGGTCAGCACGATCTGCAAACCTGTTCGACCGGACACTTTGTAGCTGATGTCAGGCCTGGGGTCTCTAATCCCTTGCGGGTCATCCACCGGGTACATGCCCAGTTGCAACTGCGGCTGATCCGGGTCCCAGCACTGGGGGCACACCTTGAGATCATATACCTTGGTCTTGACAACTTCTTTGCGCAGCGTGGTCAACTTGAAGCGAAAACCACAACGGTCACACTCCGCAATTGAGTTCTTGCCAGACGCAAACCTGTTACCCATTAAGTGCCACCCCCAATGAACATCTGCCTGGGCACAAGCCGCAGCGCTGCACGTTCTTGGTCTTCATCCGCAGCCGTCATCCAGGCCTCGTCGTACTGCTGTTTGAGCACGCCCAAGCGTTCCATGCCGCCAGGGACTTTGAGCGCAATGTAGTAGGCCAGCCCTGCGGCCATGCAGGGAATGAACCGGAAGGGCACGTCCATGACGTTCACGCCGCCGCCAGCATCTTGCACCCGGCGCATGCGCCAATAGACAAACTGGTAGGTCTGGGAGCCGTCAGGTGTGGGCCACACAGTGACACGGGGGGTGTTGTTGATGCGGATGGGGTTGCCCGCCGTAGGTGTCTGTTGGGTCGTGCCGTTTTGTGCACGAAACACGTTACTCAGGGTATTCCCTGATATATAGTTGTAAAACACCGTCTCTGTGCCGCCTGTAGCCACGATGTCCACGTACCCAAGGGCTGGGAGCCCGACAACTGAGTTCAGCGTGATTGTCGCAGCGGTCAAATCTTGGGACACAAACGTTGAAGCGGTGGTGGCCACCTGCCCGTCCAAGCGCTGATACCAGACCTGAATGGGCCGGGCTTGATTGAGTTTGTTGGGGATGGTTGCGTAGGTGGACACGCTGATGCGCGTAATGGTCAAGTCCGCTTGATTGGACAGGATGTTGGCGTTGGTGCGGATCACATGGTCCAGCAAATCAACGGTATCCGTTGGAATAGCGTAGGTGTTCAGTCCTTGTGTCAGGGTAATCGTGCCCTGCTCAAACGTCCACATGTTGACGCCACGGTTGGCCCAGTCAGCAAACAGTAAGTTAAGAGACCGACGCGCAGTTCGCAGGTCATATCCCGTGCGCATCTCTGAACCCGCACGCTCAAACGCCTCCTCGACCAATTCAGTGAGGTCGAGGTTAAAGCCTGATTGTCCAGAGGTGACTGCCATTATCTAAATCCCGCCGTTTTCTTTGCAATGCTTTTGGGCTGGGCCACAAACTGTTTACCTGCCGCCTTGCCCTTGCGTTTGGCTTTGGTGGTGGCCGCGTACTCGGCAGAGGACAAAGACTTGATTGCAGCTTCAGGCAAGTACCGCTCCCCCGTCTTTGACGAAGGCTTCCCCGACTTGGTGCGCCACTTTTGATCGCCCCAGTTTTTAAGGGAAGTCTGCGGTGCTTTCAATCTTTGTAGCCCCCGCCAGCCGCCTTGTACTTCTTGGCAACAAGCTGTGCTTTGCGTGCTGACCATTGCCCCGCGCCCGTGCCATGAGTTGCTGCGGCTTTTACCTGAGACACGATTCGCTTGCGCAAACCGGGCTTGGTGTAATTGCCAGCAGCATTGACTTTCCCGCCTTCTTTGTACTGCTTGAAGTCGGTGTCGTCACGGCGCTCTTTTCGAACGCCCTTGGGCATTTTGGATGGGCTGATGTCGCCCATCCCGCGTGAGGCCATCATCTCAGCACTTGCCGCCAGATTTCATGCCCAGGGGCTTGGAGCCAGCCATCTTGACCATGGTGCCCTTGGTCTTGCCCTTGGAAGCGATGCCGTCTTTGCTCGGAGCAGCGGTTCTGACACTGCCCATTTTTGCGGTGGTGATGCCACCAGACGCCATCTTCTTCGTGCCCATTGCTTTTTTCTTAGCAATCATGTCCATGAAAGGGTTTGCTTTAGCCATATCACCACCTCTTTTAAAAGATTTGCCTTTGTCGGCGTTTGAAAAATCTTTGCCCACAGACTGTGGGACACCTACCTTCTTGGCAAACGATGGGTTGTGGGCCACCGCAGCCATGAAATTGTGCTGTTTCTTACTTGTTGACGGCATCGTCGTCTTTCTTGTTCCAGGGGAGCAACTCAGAAAACGCTTTACCCGTGACCATCTCGGCAATCCGCATGGAAGTCCACACGATGGTCAACACGCCACCGACCAGAGCAACAACAGGCGTGACAAACCCGAGGAAGCCCCCGAGGCCTACCACAACTGCCGCGCCGTCAACCATGTTTTTGGTGTCGTGGTTCATGTCAGCACTTCCATGCTCTCAATGATTTATTGATCCGGCTGTTTGGGTCTTTGGCTGTCTTCTCGGATGTGAGCTTTTTCTTCATCCCAGTCATCCTTGCACAGAAAGAGTCGCGCCTGCTGCCGCCCTCGGGCTGCGGGCGTTTCAAACCCGGCTTGCCGGGGTTGGCCTTGTTGTAGGAAGCCCGACCCTTGGCGTTCAAGCCGCCCTTCTCGGATTTGCCTTCCTTGCGTTGCCATGCAGGTGACTTAGCCATAGACAATCGTCACGCCCGTGATGTTGGTCACATCAACGTAAACGCCCGTGGTAAACAAGATGCCTTCACCGGGGATAGGTAGAAGAAACGTGTTTGCTGTGCCTGCGGGGGTGTCCACATCAAGCAGCAAGTCGCCTGTGTTGTCTGTTCCGTTGTAGAACTTGACTGACCCCGCGCTTGCCCCTGCAAGCCCGTAGACGGTTTTTACGCGAGTACGGTACGCAACCGCTTGCCCGTCTGCCGTCAGCCGCGTTGATTTTACGTCTGTTTGCATCGTCATAATCAAACTCCTTTAAAACAGGGGCCGAAGCCCCGTTGGGTTGATTAAGCGATGGTGACGCCGCGAGAACCAGTGATTGCCCAACCAGCAGCCGTGTAGATCAGCGAAGCGCTGTCGCCCACGGCGGTAAAAGTGATGGTGGAGAAACCGATTTTGGTCGTGGGGGTCAGAACGGCAGAGCCGCCATCCACGGTGTGCACAATGACTTTGATTTCGCCAGCAGCGCCATCCGCCAGCGTCAATGCTTGCGAAGCGCCAGTAGTGGTCAGGGAAGTGAATGCGTTGGTAAGGTCAACAGCGCCAGCGCCAGAGAGGGACTGCGTGCCTAAAACAACGTCGGTACCAAAAGAAGAATTGACGGTGACTGCACCAGTGGTGGAGTCGATGGAGATGGTTTGGAAGCCGTTTTGCGACCGAACGGGGCCGTTAAAAGTCGTGTTTGCCATGATCTTTTCCTTACATGCAAGTGGGGCGTATCTGTCTGCATGTCGTCAGCCGGGACTGTCAGATACACCGGGGACCCCGGAATGGTTGCAATATACACCAAAAGAAAATGGCGTGCAACAAATAAAAAGGGCTCCCGAAGGAGCCCTAGTAGGAGGACAGTCACCCCTCCCTTACTGAAGCCTATCAGGCTCCTGCTGAACCCCACATGCCGAGGGGATCAGACCAGCCGAAGCTGTAACGCTCACGAGCCTTGTAACGGACGTTGCCAGTATCGAAGTCCCCATCCATGGAATTTGCCAAAGGCATACGCTCGAAATGCTTCATGCCGTTGGGAACGTCGGTAATCAAATACCAGCCGTTGCTGTCGGTCAAGAAGTGGTTGACGCAGTAGCCTTCAGGAATCGCACCCATCTGCTTGATAGCGTTGATGTCGTTATCAGCAGTAGAGACACGCAGCTCAGTGTCAAGCAAACGCTTGGCAACGAACATCAGTGCTGGAGGGATGACCATCTTGCGGGGCTTGGCAGCGATCAACAGACCACGCTCATCGGTCCATGCAGCGATTTGAATCACGGCATTTTCCAAGGAGGTCTCGTTCAAGTCCACGCCAGTGGTTGGGCTGTTGTAGTTAACAGCGCCGTTCACCAGGGGGTGGCCAACACGAGTGTTGGAACTGTTGTTACCGAACAAGGTCACGCCGTCACCGCCCAAGTACGAACCGTTGAAACCGTTGTTGATGACGGCTGCGGCTTTAACTTGCTTGGTGTAGGACATCGCACGGGCCAGGGCTTTGGTGTAACGAGCAGACAGCGAGTCGTACAAGTTATCTTCCACAGCTTCCTCGGTGATCGAGAAGCCCAGGGCGATGGTTTCGTGGTTGTAACGGGCGGTGAACGCTTCTTGTGCGTTGTCATACGCGATGGCGGAGCCCTCGTTCTTGACGGGAGCAGCACCGAAACCAGCAAGCTTGGTCTCTTCTTCGAAGCTACGCTCTGATTTCTCAGTTTCGTAGATTTCTTTGTGCTCTTCGCCGTAACGAGCGTATTCCAAACCGAACAAAGCGTTCAGACCAGGGAGCAACTCTTTGAGTAGTTGTGCGCGTGAAATTGCCATTTTGAGTTACTCCTTACAGACCAACAGCGTTGGTAAATGAGTGATAGCCGGGGTTAATCTTGACCAGGATGTCGGTGTAAGCATCGCCCACAACCGAGAAACCTTGCATATTAACGAACCCAACAACACGGAATGCTGCGGTGGTGGTCACAGCCGAGGAACCTGCTACGACAGAAGCCGTAGAGTTACCAGTGGATGTGCTGCCAGTTGCCACAGCGCCAGTTGAGAAAAACACGTTTGCGCCCACGGCGGCTTGGGTCACAGTGCCAGCGGACTGGACTTGGAACACAACACCGGGATCGTCCACAACGTAAGCGTTGACCACGCCAGTGGTACCCGTGGGGTAGTACTGAGCATAGATCACTTGGCCTTGTGCGTTGACGTAAGAACAGCCAACAAACACGCCCACGATGCCGGTGTTAGCGGTACCGACAGGAAAGCCGTTGGTGGTCGCATCAGCGCCAGTTGCGGTGGCCACAGCCAGATAGCCAGACGCATTCACGTACACGGGCGAACCGTTGTAAATGTTCGCGGCAGTGCCTGCGGGGTCGATGAGATACGAACGGGTTGCACCTGCATATGGTGTGCCGCCCAGTTCATTCACGGGTTTTAGCCCGTAAGGGGATGCTACTGATGCCATTTAAGGACTCCTTGTTTACTTAGAACCTGAACCAAACCCTCTGCCGCCGCTGACTGTGGACTTGCGGTCCGCAAACAAAGGCATACGAGGATCATTGTTTCGCATGAAGTGGTTGTCCACCGATTCCATCTGGTTTTGTGCTTGTCGGTCGTAGTACTCGTCCCGAGCGCGTGCTCGTTCCGCCACCATCTTGCAAAGCATGAGTCCGCCAATTTCGACGTTCCCGGTCTTTGCATTACCTTCAATCATCAATTCTGGATGATCTTCTGCCTTGACAGGCTCCCAGCCGTCGCGCATCTTTCGAGACACGTTGGTGGGTTCAGCTTGCCCTAATACGTGGGTGGCCACCCAGCGGTAAACATATCCTGGCTCCGGGGTCGGATCAGGCAGTGCCGAGGAAGGCGTATACACATAACGGGTTTGCTTGTCGCGTGACACGAGGTCACGGGGGGTACGGTTTTCAGCCATTTTGACTCTCCAATTTTGCTACTTGAGCAGCATACTGCTGCGGGGTTAATCCAAATTTCTTTGCCAGTGCGACCTGGGTCTGAGTGAGTTGGACTTTCTTGGCACCCGACGAACGGGTCGCGGGGGCTGCAACGGCAGCAGGTCGTCTTGGGGAATCACCCGACCTTGGCTTGTCTTCTGTATCACCGAAAACTTCGGGGAACTTCGACTTCACGCGAGCATCGATTTGCTCGAAATATTCATCAGTGCGGGGATCGACCCCGTTGTTGACTAGTTTTTGATGCAGCCCTAGTGCAAAGCTGGTGACTTCTTCGAACCCGTTGGAACCGAACCACTGGTTTTTTGCCTGCCAGCGCAGAGTTTTTTCGTCCGGTTGAGCCTGTTCAGGTTCGCTTTTCCGCGTTTGTACATCATATTCTTCGGTTTGTAAAGGGGGTGGGCGAAAACTTTTCGCTTGCTCCAACTTCCACTTGGCGTCAGTAAGTGCTTCCTGCGCTGCAATTATGGCGTCAGTGTCAAACGCTTCCTGGGCATCCTTGTACTGGCGGCGGGCTTTCTCCAGTTCGGCTTCCGCCGCTGTTTTGGCCATGGTGCCGTACTGTTCTGACCCAGTTGAAACATACTGTTTTAACTGCTTGTTCTCGTTGATGAGCTGCTGTGCGAGACGCTCGAGTTCTTGCTTCTCGCGCATGGTGGCTTCTTTGGCCCGGCGCTCGTCGTGGCGTGCGTGGGTCAACTCCTTGATGCGCCCTTTGACTTTATCGGAGTAGTTCTCGATTTCGTCGTCCGTGGGGTCTTCCACCTCCCGGTCCAGGGGCTTGCGGCCTCTGTCTTGGATGGGGGTATCGTCAACGACTTCGACTTCTACGTCGCCGTCGTCCTCCACGGACACATTGACCTGGGAGGTCTTTTCGTCATCCAGTTCGTCTGGGAACTTGTATTGTTCAGCCATGTCTACTCCATCAAGCGCGGGTTAACCCGCGAGGGTCTTGCACAACAGCATCGACTTGATCGTCGTTAATCAAGCGAAACTCTTTACCGAAAATTTTGAAGCGCGTACCAGAATAAGTACGTACCAGCACAAAGTCCCCTGCCTTGCACCACGCGCCTGCGGGGAACTTGGTGGTGTCTTTGTATGCGTCAGGGCCGACCTTGAGCACAAACAGAACAGTTGTGGCGTGTTCTTCTTGGCGCATGACGGAGGACGCTTTCACCAGATCAAGCTCAGTGCCATCAATCTTTTCAGAAATGTCTGGCACCGCACACAGCAGCTTCCAGCCTGTTGGCTCTGGCAGCATGGTTGCTTTCTCATCGTTGTTTGCGTCTTCTGCCGGGGCATCGACGGGTTGGATTGCTTCAGGCAGGGCAAATTGCCCCGGTTCGAGGTTGAGTTCACTCATCTGCTTTTTCCACTTTCTCTGCAAGGTCGATGATGTAGCGCTCTGCGATAGCCAGACCCTGAATGGTTCCGCAAAGTTTTTGGTACTCGTCAAAATTGCGACACGCACCACCAGCACAGTCATCTGCGTAGTTGTTCATGTCGTTGCGTATTTGTTCGCGCAATACGCGTGCGAAATCTTGAATCATTCTTTAGGGTTTTCCTTTCGTGGTTGGTTTTCTCTGCGCTTAGCCAACTGTTCATCAACCCGCAGCAGGGCATCCCCCATTTTTTGCTGGTTGTTGAACTGTTGTTCTTTCTTGGACATTTCAAACTTGCCTGCGTTTTCTGCCGCTTTGAGTGCCTGCTCTTCTTTGTCCATTCGGTACTTGCCCACCTTTGCCATGGCGTCGATTTTTAGTTTCTGCTCTTCGATGGCCAGCTTGCCAGTAACTTCCTTGTCCTTGATCTGCACTTCTTGTTGACGAATCTGCAACTCTTGCTGCTGCATCTTCAACACTGGGTCTTGGGCTTGCTGCTGAGCCTGCTGCTGTGCGGCTTGCTGTTGGTTTTGCTGGAGCACTTGCTGTGCTGCCTGCGCCATCATTCCTGACAGCGCCACCTCGATCTGCGGGGGCAGCTTCTCGTCTGCTGGGGGCAGCGGCATACCAAGCTGCTGCTCGATCTTTTGGCGGTACGCAAAGCCTACGTGCTCCGAAACGTGCGCCATCATGGCTGCTTGAATCTGCGGTGCCTTGGGGTTTTGGCCGATCAACTGCATGACGATGGGGTCTTGCATGGCCATCATGTGCACCTTGATGTGCGACTCGTGGTCTTGGTAGAAGAACGCCTTGAGCGGCTCCATCTTGAGCGCGGCCATGTTCTCGGACACGGGGTCTTTGGGCTTCTGGTCATCAGGCAGGGGCACGAGCTTGTCCGCGTCCTTGATCCCCAAGACCTCCAGCATCTGGCGGTGCAACTGGGGCAAGTCGTAGATGTCCGGGGCCATCTGTGCCATCTGGATCACGGCTTGGTACTGCACAACCCGCTGGCTCATGGTGGCCGCGTTGGGGTCACTCACCGGGATGATGTCAACGTGGTTGTAGTCCTCTTGCTTGGCGCGTCTGGTGGACTTGTCTGGGTCGTAGTCGTACTCGGGGTCCGTGTAGTCCCGAATCAGCCCGGCCAGCAGTTGCAGTTCTTGCTTGAAGCTGTAGTGCAACCGGGCCTGGACTGCGGACATCACCTTCAACTGACGCTCCAGCAGGGCCAGCGTGGTGCCCACAGGCGCTTGTGCGCTCATGTCTGACACCTTCATATCCGCCGTGGCGGCAAACCGTCTGCCTTCCTCCACGATGGTGCCCAGCAACTGGTACAAAACGCCGCTTGGCTCCTTGTACGGCAGGGGCAGGATGTTGTCGCGCAGTGCCCCGGAGCCAATGTCTACGTCCCTGAACTCACCGGGCTGGATCGGTGTGTCGTCACCCTTAATGCGAAGTCCACGAGATTTGAGACCTCCTGGGAGGTTCGACAGCGTTCCTGCATCGACAAGCTGACGCATGATGCTGGTGGCTGACTTGGCAAATCCCCCGATGAGGTGGAAGAGGCCAAAGCCGTAAGCCCCAAAGCCTGGGATGTATTGGTAGTGGACAAAGTGTTGTCGCTTGAGTCGGAGTTCATCGTCTTGCTTCCAGTTGCGGCGGATGGCCAACACCTCG
>Ga0214921_10007413_pt1 | contig 14640 bp, 12 predicted proteins | sample LL1505_MetaG_FD_177992 | JGI IMG/M metagenome (GOLD analysis project Ga0214921, IMG submission 177992) | Freshwater microbial communities from Lake Lanier, Atlanta, Georgia, United States - LL-1505 | ecosystem: Environmental > Aquatic > Freshwater > Lake | place: USA: Georgia | collected... | reverse complement strand
CCGGCGAGGCGCTTTTTTGTATGGCGTCGCGCAGGCCCTGGGCTCGGACGCGATAGGTCTCAGCCAGGTTGGGGTGCAGCATTGGCGCAGTGTTGTCGGCCATGCTGGTCGCGATCTCCGCCGGGAGAATAAGTATGTCCACGCCGCCAACTCATAGGGATCTCCAGTGGTTGCCGGAAACCTATCAATCACAGAGCAGGGCCGTTCCGGAAGCACGATTCGCCATTCCACCCTCGCTGGCACCGCTCTAGAATCCACACAACCTGCGCCGCCTCAGGCCTTAGGCACCCGCATAACAAACCGCGCCCCCAGCACCCGCCCCTCAGCATCGCGCCGGTTCTCCGCGCTGATCTTGCCGCGCAGCCCCTCCACGATCTGTTTGCTGATCGAAAGCCCCAGGCCGGAATGCTGGCCGAAGCGCTCGCCGCGCGGGCGTTCTGAGTAGAAGCGATCGAAGATGCCCTCCAGCTTGGCATCGGGAATGCCGGGGCCTTCATCCTCTACCACGACCTCGATATCGCCCCCGGCGCTGCGGGCGCGCAGCCAGACATGGCCATCGCGCGGGCTGAAGGAGATCGCATTGCCGATGAGGTTGCGGAACACCTGCACCAGCCGGTCCTCCACGCCCAATGCCACCAGCGGGCCATCGGGGATTTCGGTCTCCATCAGGGGCTCGCCCTCGTTTCGGGTGGTGTTGTGCAGCTCGGCCAGCACGGCGAGGATGGGCTGCACATCCACCGGTTCGGCCACGGTGCGGGAGAGTTCGGCATCGACGCGCGACGAGTCGGAGATATCGCCGATCAGCCGGTCCATCCGCAGCACGTCATTGCCGATGATGCCCAGAAGGCGTTTCTGGGCGGCGAAATCCTCCACCCGGCGCAGCGTTTCAATGGCGCTGCGCACTGAGGTCAGCGGGTTCTTCAATTCATGCGCGACATCGGCGGCGAAGCGCTCATTGGCGTCGATCCGGGCCCAAAGCGCTCGGGCGGCCATTTGCAGGTCGCGCGCCAGGATGCCGATCTCATCCTGCCGTTCCAGCAGGTTTTCCGGCACGCTGCCCACCCGGCCCTTGCCCTGGCGCATATTGGCCGCGGCGGTGGCGAGTTGCAGGATCGGGTTCGCCAGGGTCTGGGCGAGGTAGAGCGAGAGCAGCGTGGTCAGCAACAAGGCCAGCAGGAAGAGCACGAGAACGGAGGCGCGGATCTCGAACAGCCTTTGGTCCACCTCCCGCGCCTCACGGGTGAGCAGCATGATGCCCACGGCCTGGCCGCCGCGCCGGGCGGGCTCGGCTACGCTGACCAGCAGCCGGCCATCGGGGGTGCGGCGGATATAGGGGGTGACGCCGCCTTCCAGCGCCATGCGCAGCTCCTCTCGCCGGTCCGGCCCCAGGGCGGGCTGCCAGTCAAAACTATCGGCGTCGGTGGCGATATCCACCACCACCGGCGTGCGGGCCTGGCGCGGCAGCAGGGCGAGCAGGCGCTCATAAAGCCCGGCCAATTGCTCGGAGACGGCGCCGCGCGGGATGGGCGGGGCCAGGGGTTCGGTCACCACCGCGCCGCCCGCACCTTCGCGCACGCGGCTATCGGCGACCACCAGGCCGGTGATGTCGAAGAGGCGCGCCTGGGTATTGGGCGAGGGCTCGACCAGCCGGCGCAGCAGCGGCCGGGCGAGTTCGGGCACCAGCACGACGCGGTCATTCTCGATGCGCACCGCAGCCTCGCCGATGGCGCCAGCATAGATCCGCGCCTGGGTGCGCATGGCCTCCACATCACCGGCCAGTAGGCCATTCTGGTACTGGTCCAGATAGAGCAGGGCGGCGGCGAGCAGGGCCGGCGGCAGGGCGTTGAGCAGCAGGATGCGGCGCAGCAGCGGGCTGACCCAGCGGCGGCGGCGTGGCGGCATGGGCAGTGCCACGCGGGGTTCGGGCAGGGTTGCGCCGTCGGGCATGGGTTAGGGCCTTGTGCTGTGGCGCAGCTGCAATGCGATGGCGCGGGCCAGGCACTCGTTCAGCTGAGCAAGGGTGGCGGCGCGCTCGGGGCGTGGCGCGCGTTCCACATCGGGGCCGCCGGTCTCGACCCAATGATACATCCAGTCGTAGCGGCGCAGCAGGGCCACGCCCTCGGCGGCGGCGATCAGGCGCATGGCATCGCGGTAGCGTTCGATATCGGCATTGGCGCGCAGGAAGCGGCTGAATTGCTGGTCGATCAGCGCGACCTCTGCCGCGCTGCCGCGAATGCGGGCAATGCCGCGGCTGAGGGTTTCGTTGAACTCATCCACCTCGAGCGAGCGCACCGCCTCCACCGTGCCGGTCTGCCAGAGCACGAGATGGGGGCGAAAGCCGGGCAGGGCGGCCATGATCAGCACTAGGCTTTCGGCTGCGCTGGCGCCACGCTGGCCGCGGGCCTCCACGACCACGCGCAGGCCCGGATGCTCCTGCTGCAACAAGGCTGCCAGGCGGGCATGATAGGCCGTGCCGGGCCCGCCGCTTTCGGCTGTGGCGCTGCCGCCGAGCAGGATGCGCAGCTCACCTGCGGCGATGGCGGCGCGGCTGCGCGGCAGGGTGGTGCCGTCCATCAACTCGGCCGGAACCTCACAGGGAGCGGACCATGCGGGGGCGCCGAGCAGCAGCATCAGGGCCAGGAGGAGGCGTGCCATACTCAAGCCCTATCCGCCGCAGCATGCGCGGGCAAGGTGGTGCCGGGCGGTTTCGCCTTGCGAAGCTTCTGGCCATACTAGGCAGAGACCCAGGCCACCGCCAGGAGGCAGGCCAGACCCAGGGCATTGACCGCCAGTTGCATGCCAGGCCCGTCGTCGCCTTCCAGTGCCAGCCGGCCTAGGAAACTGAGAAAAATACTGGCGCAGAACACCGGCAGCCCGCGCTGGCCCATCAGCACAAAGGGCCGGGCGGCGGCGCCGTTCAGCCAGTCTGCGCTGCGCGGCACGAGATGGGCGGCCAGATAGGCCATCGCCAGCAGCGAGAGCAGGCGCAGCGGGTGCAGGCTGGTCTTGTCCACGCCATCGATCAGTGCCGGCCAGGGGCCGGGCAGCGCCGCCAGCCATTCTGGCGCGTGCCACACCGCCAGCATGGCCGCGCCGCAGGGGATCAGCAGCGTGAGGCAGGCGGCCAGGAGCCATGGGCTCCAGGGCATGCGCAGCGGTTGCCTGCCGGGCGGCGCGAAGCCGATCACCGCGCCACAGACGAACAGCAATTGCCAGGCCAGCGGGTTGAAAAACCAGCCGCCTCCAGTCCAGGAGGGAAGATTGATGTCCAGCCCCCGCACCAGTGCGTAGAGCGCGAGCGAGGCGCCCAGGAACAGCCAGGGCCGATACAAAAGCGGCAGGGCGAGCGCGAACATCGCCAGCAACACGATGTAGAGCGGCAGGATGTTCAGAAAGGCCGGCTGGAAGGCCAGCAGCAAGGCCTGAACCAGCGCCTCGTAGGGTGCATTGCCGAAGGCATCCATCTGCAACTCATCCAGATAGGCGGCGCGGTCGAGTGTCGCCGCCGAGAAGCCAACCTGGGCGGTGAAGACCACGAAGAGGAAGATATGTGCGACATAGAGCGTGCCCACCCGGCCCATCACCCGGGTTGCGGCGAAAAACCAGCCCTCGCGAAGCATCAGCAGGCCATAGGCGATGCCGCCGGCATATCCGGCCAGGAAGACGAAGACCTCGGTCGCATCCGCCATGGTGAAGTTGCGTATGGTGAACATGCCCAGCCAATTGCCCGGCACATGATTGATGAAGATGAACCACAACGCCACGCCACGGAACACATCCGCACGCAGGTCCCGGGCAGTGCGGATCAACTGCTGCATGGGCGCAGCATACAGGCCGGGGGGCGGGAAGTCTCTTGCATAGCGGCGGACGATGCCGCATGGCCTTCGGTGATGGACAAGGCGAATGAACTGGTGGCGCGTGGCGCCGACCGGCACCGGAGCGGCAGGCTGGCGGAGGCGGAGAGCCTGTATCGCCGTGCCTTACGGCTGAATGCCGACCACCCCGATGCGCTGAACCTGCTGGGCCTGGCAATGCGCAGCCGTGGCGCGCTGGCCGAGGGGCTGGTCCATTCCGCCCGCGCCGTGGCGCTGGCGCCTGACAAGCCGGTGATTCTTGCCAATTACGGCGCGGGCCTGGCCGAAGCCGGGCAGCTCGACCAAGCCATCCCGGTGATGCAGGCCGCCCTTGCCCGCGCGCCGGCCGATGCGGTGACCTGGCGCAATCTGGGCCAGGCCCTGGCGGCGAAGGGCGAGGCGCGCGCGGCGCTCGAGCCGCTGCTGACCGCGGCCAAGCTTGCCCCCGAGATCCCTGATGTCTGGCTGGCCCTGGCCCATGCCCATGCCGATTGCGGCGATGCGGTGGGCGCGCGGGCGGCGGCCACGGCGGCGCTGACCTGCGCCGGGCGCGACCGCGCCGCCGCCGAGCAGGCCCGCTTCATGCTGGCCGCGCTGGGCGAGGGCGAGGCACCGCCCCGCGCCCCCGCCGGCTATGTGCGCAAGCTCTTCGACCAATTCGCCCCGCGCTTTGATACCGAGTTGGAAGTGCGGCTGAACTACCGCACCCCAGCTTTGCTGGCCGAGGCGATCGGTGCCATGCTGCCGGCCAATGCGGCGCTCTCGGTTTTGGATATGGGGTGCGGCACCGGGCTTTCCGGCTTGGCCCTCAAACCCCTTGCGCGGCGGCTGGAGGGGGTGGATCTGTCGCCCCGTATGCTCGATGCGGCGCGGGCGCGCGGTATTTACACCGCGCTGCATGAGGCGGATCTGCTGGCCTTCCTGCCAACCCGCCGCGCTGCCTATGACCTCATCGCCGCTGCCGATGTGCTGAATTATCTGGGTGATCTGGCCCCGGCCCTGGCCGCCATGCGCGCAGCACTTCGCGCCAATGGCGTTGCGGCCTTCAGCCTGGAAACCGGCGATATTGCGCCCTTCGAACTGGCAGAGGGCATGCGCTATCGCCACGCCCCTGCCCATGCCCGGGCATTGGCCGAGGCGGCGGGCTTCGCTGTGTTGTCGGAAACCCTGGTCACCCTGCGCGAGGAGCGGGGGCTGCCGGTGGCGGGTTTGCTGATGATCCTGCAATAAGCGCCGTGGGGTAGCAGGCAGAGGTCAGCCCTCCAACTCGCCCCCGGCTTGTTGCTGAGTTGGTCGATATTGGGCGGCCAGCTGGGTATCGGCACCATGCCGGTCCACGAGGGACTGCGGCGCCTTTAGCGCGCATCGCATAATCAGGTCGCCGCGCCCGCCGCCAAGCCGCTGCACACTGCCTCGCATCGCTTTTGGTACTGCCATGGCCGTGAAGCCGCACCCATTTTGGCGAACGCCACATGGCATATCGATGTGGCCAATGTCGTGCTGGCGGCGAGCGAGGTGCTGATCGGCCACCTCATAGCCTTTGCGCGCTCCACTACGCCCAAGCTTGACTCGCCGGGCTGATTGCCGCGACCCTTTTCTTGCCAAGTCCTTGCGGCGGCGCCTTACGTCCAGGTGGATGACACGCAGGGTCAGGTTTGGGGAGATAACGCCGTGCAAGTCGCCACCCTGCACCCGCTTTTCGCCGCCCGCGTTGAGGGGCTGGACCTGCGCCAACCGCTGACCGCCGAGCAGGCCCGCTGGGTGGAGGCGCGGATGGATGAATACGCCGTTCTCGTCTTCCCCGGCCAGAACCTGACCGACGAACAGCAGATCGCTTTTGGAGAAAATTTCGGGCCGCTGGAGGGCGAGACCGCCACGGTGGATGTGCATCGCCGCCGCCTGGCGCATGCCCGGATGAACGATATCTCCAACCTTGACGAGAATGGTGCGCTGCTGGCGGCGGATGACCGGCGGCGCTTCTTCGCTCTGGGCAACCGGCTTTGGCACAGCGACAGCAGCTTCAAGCGGGTGCCGGCGAAATACTCCGCCCTGCATGGCCGCGTGGTGCCGGCCCAGGGCGCCGATACTGAATTCGCCGATATGCGCGCCGCCTGGGATGCCCTGCCTCCCGAGATGCAGGCGATGACGCGCGACCTGATCTGCGACCACTCGCTGATCTATTCCCGCGCCCTGCTGGGCTTCGAGGATTACACCGCCGAGGAGCGGGTAAAATTCGCCCCCGTGCCGCAGCGCCTGGTGCGGCGGCACCCCGGCTCTGGGCGGCAGACCATCTATCTCTCGGCCCATATCGGCCAGATTCAGGGCTGGCCGCGACCTGAAGCGATGATGCTAATCCGCGACCTGATGGAACACGCGACGCAACGCCAATTCGTCTATCGCCACAAATGGACGCAGAACGATCTGGTGCTGTGGGATAATCGCTGCACCATGCATCGCGGCACCCGCTTCGACGATAAGGCAGAGGTGCGGGATATGCGGCGGGTGACGCTGAGCGATCTTGCTTCGAGTTTGGAGCAGGCTGTTTGAGGGATTCGAGCGTGGCCCGGGGGGGGGCTTTGCCCTCCCCCGATACCCACTCCCACCAGGGGCCAACGGGCCCCTGGACCGCGGGGTAACAACCCTGGCTTTTCCATGGTTTCCAAAGGCCTTTCGGCCTTTGGTGGGGGGAGGTTTGGAGGGGGGCAAAGCCCCTCTCCGCTCCGCGCGTAAAACCCTCACGCCAGCGTGGTCAAATCCTGGAACCAATGCTGCGCCTGAGTATAGCCGCGCACATTGCGTCCCAGCGCCCGCGGGTTGGTGTCATGCACCACGAAGACCAGCAGCGCCTCATCGACCACCTTCTGGTGGACCTGGGCCATGAGGCGGTCCACCACGGTATCGTCGAAGGTGTTCATCGCCTCGTCGATCAGCTTGTCCATGGTCTCATCGCGATAATGTGACCAATTCACCCCGCGGGGCGCAATCTGGTTGGAGTGGAAGAAGCGGATCAGCGCATAAAGCGGGTCGGAGGTGACATAGGCGACGTTATTGGCGGTGATATTGCCCTGCCGCGCGATATCGCCGGCCGCGCCCTGGCGCCAGGAGGTGTAGCTCACCTCCAGTTCCACCACCTGGAAGGTGATGTCGATGCCGATCTCGCGATAGGCGGATTGGATATATTCATTGATCGGCATGGACAGCATCTGCCCCGAGCCGCCGGAGGGTACTAGGAACTTGGTGCGCAGCGGGTTGGCGCGGGAGAAGCCGGCCTCCTGCACCAGGCGGCGCGCGCGCTCCGGGTCATGCGTCACGCGGAAGCTGGGGTTGCCGTACCAGGGCGAGGTGGCATCCACCACGCCGGTGGCAGGCTTGGCCAGGCCGTTCATCAACGCCACGATCTCATCGCGGTTGATGGCGAGGTTGGCGGCCTGGCGCAGCCGCAGGTCCCGCCAGGGCGAGCCTTCGAGCAGGCTGAGGTGATAGTTCCAGACATGCGGGGTGACGTTCTCGCTGATCCGATTGCCGGCGGCGCGCAGACGCGGCACCAGATCGGGCGAGGGGTACTCGATCAAATCGACCTGATTGGTCAGCAGGGCGTTGGTGCGGGTGGTCTCCTCGGGTGCCACGACGAGGATCAGCCGATCCAGCTTCGGCATGCGGGCGGGGTTCCAGTAGCTGGTGTTCTTCACCATCTCGGCGCGCTCGCGCGGGACCAGGCGCGTCAGGCGGAAGGGGCCGGTGCCGGAGGGTTCGCTGGCAAAACGCTCCCAACTGCGGCCCAGGCGCTCATATTGCGCGGGCGATGAGATCAGGAACCACAGCATCTGATAGGGGAAAATACTGTCCACCGTGCGGGTGGTGATTTCCACATTCATCTCATCGAGCTTGCGATAGCTGGCAACGCTGGGCAGGCGGGGGCGAACCTGGGCGGCCTGGCGGTTGTCGAAATGCGGCGCCTGCGGGTTGAGGACTTTTTCGAAGTTCCAGATCACCGCATCGGCGTTGAAGGGCGAGCCGTCATGGAAGGTGACGCCGGGGCGCAGTTTGAAGGTCCATTTCGTGCGGTCGGCCGGGTTGGCGGTCCATTCGGTGGCAAGGCCGGGCACGAGCTTGCCGGGCCGGTTGGCCACATCCATTTCCCAGGCCACCAGCGGGTCATACAACGTATAGCCGGTGAACTGATAGGCGCCGGCGCCGCGGTCGGGCTGGCCTGTGGTCTGCGGGATATCGGCCATGGAGATGGCGTAGCGCAGCACGCGCTCTTGTTGGGCAGCGGCGGGGACGATTGCACCGGCGCTGGGCAGCAGGGCGGCCGAGGCGCCGGAGGCGGCCAGCATGTCGCGGCGGGAAAGCGTCATTGGGGTATCCGTATGCTTGAGGTCGGGTGGCGTTGCGTCGGGTTAGGGCGCGCCTTGGTGAAACGTGCTTGCAATTTGGGTGCCACTGCGCGAAGCCAGGGCCATGAGGATGCCTCGCCCCCCGATCATCGCGCTGATGGCCTGCCTGGCCGCCGCCATGGGCCAGGCGCAGATTGTCGCGCCGATCATCCCGCCGGTGGTCGCGCCGCCCATGCCGGGCCTGCCCAGCTTTGCCGATCTGGTGGCGCGGGTGCGCCCGGCGGTGGTGACCATCACCGCCACCGCGCCGGCGGAACCTGCGGCGCCGCAGACACCGGCCAGGCAGCTTCGCCCCATGCTGCGGCGCGAGGGGCAGGCCCGGCCGGTACAGGCGCTGGGCTCGGGTTTTTTGATTGATGCTGCGGGCACCATCATCACCAATAATCATGTGGTGAGCGGCGCGCTGGCCGTCTCGGTCACGCTCGATGATGGGCGGCATCTGCCGGCCCGGCTGGTGGGCAGCGACCCTTGGACCGATCTGGCCGTGCTGCGCATCGATGCCGGCACACCGCTGCCCTGGCTCAGCCTGGGGGCTTCGGAAACCCTGCGGCCGGGCGATTGGGTGGTGGCCATGGGCAATCCCTTTGGCCTGGATGGCACGGTCACCGCCGGCATCGTCTCGGCGCGGGGCCGCAATATCGGCCAGGGGCCCTATGACGACTTCATCCAGATCGATGCGGCGATCAACACCGGCAATTCCGGCGGGCCGCTTTTTGCCACCGATGGGCGGGTGGTGGGGGTGAATAGCGCGATCTATTCGCCCAGCGGCGGCAGTGTGGGCATTGGCTTCGCCATCCCGTCAGATCTGGTGCGTGAGGTGGTGGCGGCCTTGTTGGCCAATGGCCGGGTGGAGCGGGGTTTTCTCGGCGCCACCTCGCAGCCGCTCACCCCGCCGCTGGCCGCGGCGCTGGGCATGCCGGGCGTGGCTGGCGCGCTGATCGATGATGTGGTGCCGCGCGGCCCGGCCGCCCGCGCCGGGCTGCAGCCGGGTGATGTGGTGACGGCGGCCGATGGCGCGCCGGTGGCCGATGCCCGGGCGCTGGCGCGCATCGTGGCGCGCAGCCAGCCCAATACCGTGCTCTCGCTGACGGTGCAGCGCGATGGCGCCAGTCAATATATGCTGGCCCGGATCATTCCCGCCCCGGAGACGGCCGACCGCCCGCCTGCGCTGCCCGAGGGCCGCGGCCCGCGCTTCGGCATGACCTTGACGGCGCTGACAGATGCCGCCCGGCGCGAGCGTCGCATCCCGCGAGAGGCGCGCGGCGCCTTGATCACCGCATTGGCACCCAATGGCGGCGGTGCCCTGGCCGGGGTGCAGCAGGGCGATGTGCTGGTGAGCATTGGTGGGCAGGAGGTGGTTGACCCCGCCTCGGCGCTGGCGCTGATGCGGCAGTCCTGGCCGAATGCCACCGTGCTGCGGGTGCTGCGCAATGGCGCGGGGCTGTATTTGGCGCTGCCCGCCCTCTAATCTGATCATTCTCGGTGTCGAGGATGATGCCGCCATGTCGATCGTGGTGGGCTGATCGTTCCGACGCCCAGGAGGCATGGTTTCTCTGGGTTTGGCCAGAGCCCTTGGCGTTTGTCGTGCTGCCGTCCTAGGCTGCTTCCATGGACGAAAAAACCGCAGAAACCCTCGCTATCGCCGCCGGCCTTGAAAAGGCCTGGGCGAATCACCGCGCCGATGTGCTCGATGCCATGGCCACCCTGGCCGCGCATAAGGCTAATCTGCCACGTGCGACAAATGCCGCGGTGGAACCCGTGCCGGCCTATAGCCTGGCACGCCGTCGATGAGCGCGCACACCCTCTCCCTGGCTGAGGCCGGCCGCCGCATCGCCGCCAAAACCCTCTCGCCCAGCGAATTGCTGGATGATTGCCTGGCCCGCATCGCCGAGGTCGAGCCGCGGCTGAATGCCTGCATCCGCCTGATGGCGGATGATGCCCGCGCCGCGGCCCGCGCGCTCGACGATGAGGCCCCGCGCGGCCCGCTGCATGGCATCCCCATCGGGGTGAAGGACATCATTGATATCGCGGGCCTGCCCAGCACCTGCCATTCCGCCCAGCGGCTGGACCATATGGCCATGGCGGATGCGGCGGTGATCACCCGGCTGCGCGCGGCCGGTGCGGTGTTTCCGGCCAAGCTGGCCACGCATGAATTCGCCATTGGCGGCCCAGCCTTTGACCTGCCCTTCCCGCCGGCGCGCAACCCGTGGAACCGTGAGCATCATCCGGGCGGGTCTTCCTCCGGCTCGGGTGCTGCGGTGGCGGCGCGGATGCTGCCCGGGGCGCTGGGGACGGATACTGGCGGCTCGGTCCGCCATCCTGCGAGCCATTGCGGGCTGGTTGGTCTCAAGCCGACTTATAATCTCGTGCCGCGCGACGGGGTGTTTCCGCTGGCCTTCTCGCTTGACCATGTTGGGCCACTGACCCGCACGGTGGAGGATTCGGCGCTGATGTTGGGGGTGATGGCCAATGGCGACTTTACCGACGGTCTGACCAAGGGGCTGAAGGGCCTGCGCATTGGCTATGTTCGCCATTTCCACGAAATCGACCAGCCGGCCGACCCGGAAATGGCAGCGGCGCTGGACGAGGCGGCGCGTGTGATGGCCGCCGAGGGCGCGATCATCACCGATATCAGCCTGCCGCCGCTGCAACAATTCGCCGCGGTAAACCGCACCATCCTCTATGCCGAGGCCGGGGCGATCCATGAGCATTGGCTGAAGAACAGCCCGGAAAAATACGCCGGCGTCACCCGCCGCCGCCTGCTGCCGAGCCAGTTTGTCTCGGCGGCCGATCATGTGCAGGCGCAGCGCCGCCGGGGCGAGATGGTCGCCGCCGTGCTGGAAGCCTTCACCCAGGTGGATTTGCTGCTCACCGCCAGCAGCATGGACCCGGCCTGCCGGATCGATGACACGCCAATGGTGGAGCGCACCTATCCCCGCCAGGCGCGCACGCCCTTCAACGTCACCGGCCACCCGGCGGTGACGATCATGAACGGCCTGCACAGCACTGGCCTGCCGCTGAGCCTGCAATTGGTGGCGCCGGCCTTCGAGGAGGTGCTGCTGCTGCAGGCCGCCGCTGGCTATGAGCGCGCGGCGCCCTGGAAGGATATGGCGCCCAACCCGTGAGCCTGTTGGTGGTGGTGGGTTTTTCGGCCGAGGCGGCGTTATTGCCGCCCGGCACTTCCGTGCTGAACGCTGCGGCAAATCCGGAGAAATTGGCCGCTGCCCTGGCTGCTTTGCGTCCCTCGGCGGTGCTGAGTTTCGGCATTGCTGGCGGGCTGGACCCGGCGCTGCGGCCGGGCGCGCTGCTAGTGGCGCGCAATGTGGTGGCCGAGGCGCGCTGGCCCGCCCATGCCGCCTGGAGCGTCGCGCTGGCCGCCGCCACCGGTGCTGCCATGGTCGATCTGGCCGGTGCCCCGCAGGTGATCGCCACCCCGGGCGAGAAGGCGGCGCTGTATGCGCGCAGCGGCGCCGCAGCGGTGGATATGGAAAGTGCCGTCATTGCCCGGTCCGGCATACCATTTGCCGTGCTGCGCGCCGTGGCCGATACCGCCGATGAAACCCTGCCCCCGGCCGCGGCGGAGGGGCTGGATGAGGCCGGCAACCCGGCGCCATGGCGGGTGATGCGCGCCCTGCTGCGCCGGCCAGGGGATTTGCCGGGGGTGATTCGCATGGGGCTGCGCAGCCAGGCTGCGCTGCGGGCGCTGCGGGCAGTTACCGCCCAGGCATTGCGCCCGCCGCCCGGTTAGGGGGCGGCTGGCGTGGCCATTCAGTCGGCAGGGCCGAGGCCCTGCTCGCGCCAGACCTTCAGCAGCCCATAGCCCACCGCCAGCAGCGCCGGCCCGACGAAAAGCCCCAGAAAGCCGAAGGCGATAATCCCGCCGAAGACGCCCAGGATGATGAGCGTCAGCGGCATGGCGCTGCCGCGGCTGATCAGCAGTGGGCGGATGATATTGTCGCCGAAGGACACGGTAACGCCGACTGCGAGCATGAAAATCGCCCATGCCGACTGATCCTGCCCGAATAGCCACCAGGCTGCCCCCGCCCAGATCGGGATCATGGCTGGGGCCAGAATCTGCGTGACCGAGAAGACAAAGGTCAGAAAGCCCAGCACCAAGGGGCCAGGGACCCCGGCGATCGACAGCCCCAGCCCCAGAATGACCGCCTGCAGCAGCGCCGTGCCGATCACCCCCCAGGCTACGCCGCGCACCGCACCGCCCGCCTCATCCACCATTGCCGCCGCCACGGGGCCGCCGATGCGGCCGATGATGTCGCGCAGCGCATGCGCCATCTCGCTGCCATTGGCCCAGAACATGGCGGTGACGATGAGCGAGAGCAGGATCTGCAGCACGCTCTCCACCAGCCCCTGGCCCAGGTTGACGAGCAACCGGGTGATCTGGCCGGACCACGGCGCCATCAAGGCCTTTATATCGCCTTGCGCCGCCTGAAGGCGTGGCCAGTATTCCTGCGCATAGCCCTTGACCACGGGGATGGAGGCCAAGAGCGATGGTGGGTTTGCCGGCGCCTGGGCCAAGGCGGCGCGCAGGCGTTCGGAGAGGCTGGCGATCTGCTCAGGCAGCATGGGCGCCAGGAGGATGATGGGCAGTGCCACCACCAGCAGAACCAGCAGAAGCATACCTGTGGCTGCCTGCGCCGGGCTGAGCCCCGCCCGCACCACCGCCTGGCGGAGTGGCCAGGTGGCGATGGTGATGAAGGCGCCGAACAGGATGGCCATGGCGAAGGGCTGCAACACCCACATCACCCCCAGGAGCAGCAGGGCGACCAGACAGAGCGCCATGGCGCGTTCAATGATCAAGCGGGTATGGCCGTGGCTGGTGTGGATAGGTAGCTCCATGACACTCCGGATCTTTCACAAACGATTGTGAGGCGGACCAAACCACGTATTGTTGGATTTGCGAAGCCAATAGCGAAGCCGGGGGCCGGCGATTTCGCTTGCCACTCAAGCCACTAGAGGCGGCGTTTTGCTTTTTTGAGCGGCCGATAGACTGCAGCGCTCTTGGGAAGCGCTTCCGTTTGACCGATTTATCTTTTGGTGAGGTTTTTAGAAGATAAACGCGGCCATGATCTCGCTCAGCAGCCTATCAGCCTTCACGCAGGAGGCCACCCGAATTCGACCAGGCCAAGGGGTGGACGCGCCCGGGCAGGTGCAACCCATCAAGGGCAAGCCTGTCGAGGGTGCGGATGCCCATGATGTCTCGGCCAAGGAGGCATCATCCCCGCAGCGTGTGCTGGGCAGCGTGCCGCCCATGCCTGACCGGCCATTGCCGCGTGGTTCGCTGCTCGATCTGAAGGTATAATCGGCGAGTTTCTGTTGCATCGGTCTTGCGCGATCCCGGCAGGATGCGCCGATCGATCCTGGCCGCCGCGCTGCATGCCCATCCCGGCCATGCAGCGTCCAGTTTTTGCGTGATGGAAAAGCGCCTCGTGCCGCCGGTTTAGAGCTTGCCGAACAGCGCCGCGGTGTCGCTCATCCGGTTGGAGAAGCCCCATTCATTGTCGTACCAGCCCATCACGCGGACCATGCCGCCATTGTCCAGGCTTTGGGTCTGGGTGGCGTCGAAGGTGCAGCTTGCCGGGTTGGTGTTGAAGTCGATGCTGACCAACTGCTCGGTGGTGTAGTCGAGAATGCCCTTAAGCTCGCCTTCCGAGGCCTTCTTCAGGGCCGCATTCACCTGCTCCTTGGTCACGCCCGCGGTCTTCAGGTTCACGTCCAGCGAGACGAGCGAGACATTGGGGGTGGGCACGCGAATGGCCGTGCCATCCAGCTTGCCGGCCAGGGCGGGCAGCACCAGGCCCACGGCCTTGGCAGCACCGGTGCTGGTCGGGATCATGCTCACGGCTGCGGCGCGGGCGCGGCGCAGGTCCTTGTGCAGGGTGTCCACCGTGTTCTGGTCACCGGTATAGGCGTGGATGGTGACCATGTAGCCGCGCTCAATGCCGAATTCCTTGTTCAGGACATAGGCCATGGGGGCGAGGCAATTGGTGGTGCAGCTGGCATTGGAGATGACCGTCATATCGGCGGTCAGCGTCTTCTCATTCACGCCATAGACGATGGTGGCATCGGCATTGTCGCCGGGGGCCGAGATGATCACCTTGCGGGCGCCGGCGGTGATGAGGGCCGAGGCCTTTTCCTTGCTGGTGAAGATGCCGGTGCATTCCATCGCCACATCGACGCCCTGGAAGGGCACCTTGGCGGGATCACGCTCGGCGCTGACCACGATGGGGCCATAAATGCGGCCATTGCGCTTGATGGTGATGGCCTGGCCATCCACCGTCACCTCGCCATCGAAGCGGCCATGCACGGTGTCATACTTGAACAAATGGGCATTGGCCTCGACCGAGCCCAGATCATTGATGGCGACGCATTCC
>Ga0214921_10007412_pt1 | contig 14641 bp, 14 predicted proteins | sample LL1505_MetaG_FD_177992 | JGI IMG/M metagenome (GOLD analysis project Ga0214921, IMG submission 177992) | Freshwater microbial communities from Lake Lanier, Atlanta, Georgia, United States - LL-1505 | ecosystem: Environmental > Aquatic > Freshwater > Lake | place: USA: Georgia | collected... | reverse complement strand
ATAATACATCTAATTCACATAATACATCTAATAATATAAATAATGGACAAATTATTCAGAACCAACAAAATATCAATATTAAAATGGTATCATTTGGCGAGGAAGATATTAATAAGTTAACAGAAAGAGAAATTTTATCAGTTTTAAAATCAAAAAAAGATGCTTTTACATGGCATCCTGAAAGGATGCTAGCTAGATATGATGATAACTATTAAATATAAATAATACATACGATGATTTAAATCATCGTATGTATTATTTATATTTAATAGTTATCATCATATCCATGTTAATCTAATAAAGTTAGTCCATTTGAATAAACGTTTGCCTGAATATAATAATATCCTAATAAATAATTTAAGATCAGATTATGGATCTATATATGATGATGATAAATTTGTAGTTTGTAATAAAAACCAAATAATGGCTGATCTTATAACTAATCGTCTATCAGATCTTCAACAATTAGTTATTAAATATAATCAAACAAAACATTTAACTAAAAGAGAGATAGAAATGTTAGGATCTGTTATTGCCTTTTTAAAAACTTGTATAGCTTAGATCATAAATATATTAACATTATAAAATTACACGTTTCAAAGACGTGTAATTTTATAATGTTAATATATTTATGATCTGCTAACCTAGCATCTCTATGAGATGCCCTGGTAACCTAGAAGATGAAGATATTGATGGAAATATTATTAGACCTGATAAAGAAACAACTAAAAAAATAAAAGATCTTTATAAGGAATTAATTTATATTTTTTATAATGATCGAAATTTAGTAGAACAAACACTAAAAGATATAGATAAAGATAATAAATTATTAATAGATAATATTAATGAAGATTTTTTGGATGTATAAAATCATTTTTCGTAAATCATTCTAACTATTTCTTTATCAATTGGTTGCATAAATGTTTCAATACATGCTGCATAATCTATTGGAGAATTCTCATTTATTAAATACTCAATCATATCTATAACTATATTTATTTTTGATTCTGTCCATATCTTATCAAATTTATTAAGCAATTTGGTATCATATAATTCTGTTAAATCTGAGATTGTTCGCTTTGTTATATCATTTATTTGTTCACCATTATTATCTGTTCGATTAGATAGAGATTTAGGTATTGGATCAGGTATTGGCGCAGGCATGTCATCTGTTTCTGCTTTGGGTTCTGATTTAGATTTAGTTTTGGTATCTGATTTGGTATCTGATTTGGTATCTGATTTGGTATCTGATTTGGTATCTGATTTGGTATCTGATTTGGTATCTGATTTGGTATCTGCTTTTGTTTTAGTTTTGGAGTCTGATTTAGGATCTGGTTTATGATCGGTTTTGATTTCTGTTTCTGCATCATCTTTTATCATTTGTTTTTGTTCTGGTTCTGTATCTTCCATTCTTTTTGTTTTTTTAAAACAACCGTAATCTTTAGATTTGGGTAAATTTTCATATATAGTTCTAGAATTCATAATTGGTAAATCAGACATTATTTCTCCATTATCTGTAATAGATTCGGAATTATGATCATTATCTTTATCATAATCTTGATCTAATTTTTTTGATTTAAATACACTTGATAATATTGATACAGTACCATTTGGTGTATGATATTGTATTTGGGGAGATCCAGAATTACTACTAGATGTACTACATAATCCAATTTGTTGATTGACGATTGTAATTGGATTGGTCGGATTGGTCGGATTGGTCGGATTGGTTAGATTGGTAGAGTTTGTTGGATTGGTTGTATTAGTAGGCTTGGTAGAGTTTGTAGGATTGGTTGTATTGGTAGAGTTTGTAGGATTGGTAGAGTTTGTAGGATTGGTAGAGTTTGTAGGATTAGTTGGCTTGGTTGGATTAGTAGGATTATTTTCAGATTGATTTAATTGTTTTAAATTTGTATCTATAATTATTTGATAATATTTTAGACAATGAACAATAATTGGATATTGTTTATACGTTTCCATTAATTTGTTCAAACCATTTTGTGCTATCATAAATAATGTAGTTATCTTTGGTATCCGAACCAGTACATCCTCCGATAAATAAATTTTACATGCTAATTCAATTGGTGTTATTAGATAATGTAAATCAGTTTTGGTGTCGCCCCAATAATATCTTGATATACTTTGAATAAATCCAGATTCTTGTATATTAATAATATTATCTTTTATAGATATTTTAGATCCATTGCTTTTGTTATCTAATATTGCTAACTTGATGATGGTTGACAATGGATCGAATACAAATTTCTTTAATTCTATAGTTTCCGTTAATTGTGGTTTAATACTCATCTATAATTTACATTAAATTAGATATTTTTATACATAATTATTATTTGATTATTAATTTGATGTTTTCATTTATTCAATTAAAAATATTATAAGTATTAAGTATATATAATACTTATTAATAATGAAAGAATATAAAATTGTTGTATTGGGGAGTGGTGGAGTAGGCAAATCAGCGCTTACTGTTCAATTTGTTCAAGGTATATTTGTGGAAAAATATGATCCAACTATAGAAGATAGCTACAGAAAACAAATTACAGTCGATGGTCAACAAGTCATGTTAGAAATATTAGACACTGCTGGTACTGAACAGTTTACAGCAATGAGAGATCTATATATGAAAAATGCACAAGGTTTTCTTTTGTGTTTTTCAATTACGAGTCAATCAACCGTTAATGATCTTCAAGATCTGCGTGAACAAATTCTCAGGGTTAAAGATACAGACAACGTTCCAATTATTATTGTTGGTAATAAATGCGATTTAGAAGATGATCGAGTAGTAGACAAAGATCAAGGTAAAGCATTAGAAAAACAATTTAATTGTGAATATATAGAAACATCAGCAAAAAATAAAATAAATGTTAATGAATGCTTCGCAAAAATTGTTAGAAAAATTGAATCTAAATCCAGTGAACCCAGGAAAAAGAAAAAAGGTTGTGCAATTTTATAACCCCCTGTTAAAGGTTAAAAAGATAGACCATAATATATCATATAAGTTATAATTCTTAGAAAATTAGATATAAATAACTAATTATCAAATAATATCTTCATTATACAATTTAAAGCGTTAATTGTGGTTTAATACTCATCTATAATTTACATTAAATTAAATTAGATATTTTTATACATAATTATAATTTGATTATTAATTAGATATTTTTGTTTATTCAATTAAAAATAATAATAAGTATTAAGTATATAATAATTATTATTATGGGGAATATAAAATCAGCTATTTGTAATTTATTTGATGTACGTATTAAAGATGGTACTAATTTCACAGGTGGAACTAATTTCACAGATAAATTACCTGAAAATTATATTGAAAATAAAATTTTAATTGATTGGATTAAAAAAAATATAAATCCAAAATATAATTGTACCTTATATCAATGCACTAAAAAAAATAAATGTATTTTTTATATTTTAGAAACAAATGATGCGTATTTCTGTTTTAAATTCACGTTTAAATCACTATTAGAAAGTTCAAATGAAACTAGTACGAATGAACCTTATACATCATTTAAATTAAATAAATCAGATTTAAAAGAATTAACTAATTATCCTATTTATACAAAATATGAAAAACCAACTGATACTAAAATATTTTGCACATCTGATGGTTTTATTTTCAAAAAAAATAATGAATATAAATTTTTTAATTATGAAGAACATGAAGAACATAATATTACATTATCAGATGAATTTAGCAAATCTTTTAATAAAATTTTTACCAAACAAAGCGCAAAAGCATTATATCAGTGTACTAATAAAGATAATGTATATAAAATTGATACTAATATAATATCTCCGAAAAAGTACACTTTTTATATTTTAGAAACTAACGAATCGTATTTTTGTTTTAAAGTAGATACAACTAATAATTTTTTTAAAAAATTCAATATTTTATATTTAGAACAAGATACTAAAAATATTAATAATGAATACAATGAATACAATAAATACAAAAAATCATATAATACAAAACTATTTTGCACATCAAATAGTTTTATTTTTGAAAGTAATAATATTATATCAACTATCTATGGAAAAGGTAAAACTATATTACATAGAAAAGATGGAATAACTCAAGTAGAGTTAATAGATTGGAAAATGGCAAATGGTGAACATCCAATGTTATATACAAATATAAAATACAAATATACATTTTATACACCAGATCAAAACAATCTTGAATTAGAACCAACTCAAAATAATTCTGAATTAGAAAAAATACAAAAACAAATAGAAACACATAATATAGAATTATCTAATTATGTTAATAATTTAAATACAACAAATGATCTAGATCCATGTATTATCAGAGGTGAAGAAATAATGTTTAAATATAAATATAAAAATAAAGACAAATATATATTTTGCACAACTAATCAATCTGAGTGTACAACAATTGATAAAATATTATTTAATTTAACTTATATAAATGATTTTGTTTTATCAGAAAAAACAGTGAAAATTGATAATACTAACGATGATAAAAAATTTATATATTTTAATATAGACAATAAACCAATGTGGATAAAATATAATGAAACTACTCATTTTTTGAGATGTTGTAATGATCAAATAAATAGTGATAATCTAAAAAGATTTGAATCATTTTTTACAATAAATAAATTTATAGATAAAGATAGTATCACTTATAGTATTGGAAAAATAAAGAAAGATTACAAAGATAAAATAAAACAAATTATTTATATATTTGAAAATGAAATAACTATATTTAATAAAAATAATATAGATGGAACACCAATGAAGCCAGAATATGAACCACGCATTACATATAATATTGTTGTAATGGGATCTGGTAAAATAGCGACAAAACTTCTAGAATCTCAAGTACAACCAATTTTTATTACAAATAATTATAAAATGTTAGAATTAAATATATTAGACGAAAAGTTTATAACAAATGCAGATGGTTTTATTTTGTGTAATTTAGAACCTAAAAAGTCTAACTTAAATGGCAAACCACGAATTATTGTAGATGATAACACAAATTTGGATACATGCTTCGCTGAAATTGCTAAAGAAATTATAAAAAACAACAAAGTATAGCTAAATAACAAATTATACAATCTATTTTGATTTAAATTAATTTATATCAAAATAAATCAAAATTATCAAAATTATCAAAATAAAACAAAATCAAATACCATAATCTATTAAACTATCAAATCTATCAATGGTGGTGCCGAATATCCCTTGGCCCACGGAAGACCAAGATGTTCCCTGTGTAACTTGAACATCTGGCCAGTCTCAAAATGAATGACAATCCCTTCCAAAAAAGGCCCAATCTTACTCGTTAGGAACCAGTTCTTGATCTCATCGAGGATTGGCCGTTCGGTTACATCGGCTGTTTCGGTAATTTCAGTAGTTTCTATAGTTTCAGTATCTGCTATTTGTTCAGTTACTGCCGAAACCAGATCAAGGAATTGTTCCTTGGGAATCTCAATCTCACCATGTGTAATAACACAATGGAATTCTAGTCCATGTGGATTGTTATTCAGCTTTGGACCAATTACCTCAACTGTCTTACCATTCAAAGACTCAGTTGAAACAATCTTCATTTGCATAGTACCATCGACTAGGAACAGTGCTCGAACCCGACTAAGATCGTAGCTTTCAGGATTCTTCAGATTCCGAGTAGTTGGCTCTACCCCGTCTCTTAAAGGATGGCACATTAGATGAGGATCACCTTGTTCCAATGGCATAAAGCCAATCCAATGACCATTGAATTCATCAGCGGTTTGAAACCACTTAGCAGGTGCATTGGACAGATCCTTAAGATCGCGCCTCTTGAACATTCCACCATCCTTTACCAGAGTACATGTACCATCAATCTTCCCAGTGACTGAAAATTCTGAAAATACATCTCCAGCATTTATAGCTGCTATAAATTGTTGGGCAAATCTAGACACTGCTAGAAACTGTGAGCCAGACTTACCATGCTTCATGGTAGGTACATTCGAATCTTTTTGATCACAAAGACATATGATCTTACCTATAACCGGACATGTAATCTTGTGTCTAACCTTGTCATCAACAATAACGGACGTCATTTTCTTTTCTTCTTCTTTTCTAACAAAGCTAAATTGGTGATTGGAAATTATTTTTATTTCAATTTTTTGATAATTAATCTTAATTTAACCAATATGAGTCACCATATGATATAAATAATTCAGATTCTGGTTCTATATCAGTTATTGAATAAATACTAACTGTTAAATTTTCTTCATCTGATACAAACGTACAATTATTGGAAAAATTATTAGATATTATTTGTTTAATTTTATTTTTGCTTTTGTTTTTGCTGATTGGTTTAAAGTTCGCATCATTTAACATAGCCATGTAACATCTTGGTGGACCAAATCCATCAATACCCCATGTATCATTAATTTGAAAATAATATGTTCCTCCTTTTATGAATTCAATTAAATTTCCTTCATAAAAGTCAATAAAAGAATTAGCAGGAATATAATCATGTGTATAAACACCTTTTCCAGATTGGAAAAGCTGACTATCTTTAATATATAAATTAAATTTGGAATTATGATATAATTGAAGATATTCCATTAAATCAAAATTATTAGTATTGGATTTTGTCTTTGGCATAAAGATGAATTAAACATATATTTAAGCAAATAAATAATTTATTTTTACTTATACTTATAATTATTTTATATTAATTATATTTGTATGAATCCAAAACTCTTTATTATTTGAATATGCTAATAAGATATATTGACTTAAATTCATAACACCACCCTTTGCATCTATAATTGAATAAGACAAAAGAATATTTGCTCGTCTTTCACCATTTAATGTAAAGGACATAACAATATCAGTTGGTGAATCGATTTTAATTTTATATGTATATAACATATTTAGATATTCTACAAGTGTTGTTTTAGTAAAGGTTACATTATTATGAACACAAATAGAATAATTTTTCCAAATTGTCATAAATTGAGCAGATTGTGTTTTATCATTAAATGTTTCAATATAAAATTTAACAAAGGAATCAATTATTTCAGGATTCATTGGGTTATATCAAATTTGATATTATTTTATATTAGATTATATTTGGTATAATCTAATATAAAATAATATCAAATTTTTATTTTTTGAATTTTTCACCAATACGAATTATATCCTTTAATTCATATTGTGATTTAATATTTCTTATTAAATTATCATCATTTGGTGCCGAATAACAATTTTTCTGTAAGAAAGTATCATTTAATAAATATTCATCCAAATAATTATCAACATTTTTATGATCTTTAAATGTACCAGAGAATGATAATTTATTAATTTGATTTGTTATTAATGGTATGGGTATTGATTTACTTGTTTTGATTTTGATATTTTTATTAGATTTACTTATTGATGGTGTTTCATTAATATCATCTATAATTAAATCCATATATTCTTCAGAATTAGTATGATCAAAATTAGTATGATCAAAATTAGTATGATCAGAATTAGTATGATCAGAATTATTATGATAGGAATTAGTATGATCAGAATTATTATGATCGGAATTAGTATTATCGAAATTAATATGATCAGAATTAGTATGATCGGAATTAGTATTATTTATAAATCCAATAAAATTATTTATTTCAGTAATTTCAGAATCATTCGATTTTGGTGAAACGTAATCATCATAATTAATCATTTCATTGAGTGCATTATATGATTTATCAAAATTCGTTTTAATATATTTAACTTGATTAATTTGATGAATTTTATTTTTTGTAATAAAATTGTGTTTTAATAGATTATCAAAACTAATTCTATACTTAGTATTGATTATTAACATTGATTCAAGCATATTAATTAAATCATCATCATAAAGATTTTTAATATTATTGGATATTTTGATATCGGTAATATTTTTTAATTTAGAGACGAGTTCCATAATATTTTTTGCATTATATGGTAAATTACCAACAATTATTAAATAAATTATTAATCCCATACTCCAATAATCACTTTTGTAATCATATGTATGATGAATAAATATTTCAGGAGACATATACAATGGAGATCCACATATTGTTTCATTTAAATCAATAGAATCCAAATATCTTGCAAATCCAAAATCAATTATCTTTATTTTATTATTTTTATCCAAAAGAATATTTTGTGGTTTTAAATCTCTGTGAATTATTTTATTCTTATGTAAATATATTAATCCTGACATTAATTGTTTTATCCATTCAATCTTTTTATGAATATCAATTTCCATATTTGATTTCGAAGTGATTTCAGTATATAAATCTGATCTACATCTATCGAAAACTAAATATAATAATCCATCGTGATAAAAACTATCATGTAAAGTAACAATATTTGTATGTTTAAGATGTGATAAAATTTCAACTTCTAATTTTATTTTTGATTTAATTTGTTCTGACGTTTTATTAATTTTAATAACTTTGATAGCAAATTCTTGTTTTTTATTATCAACATAATGTGCCGAATATACAGAACTAAACGAACCTTTGCCAATTTTATCATTTATTTTATAATTAAATATTATCGTCATTTTATTTATTGATATTAATATATAGTGAAGATAATAATTAATTATAAAATTAATATCTTTAAATGAATATAAATCGATTATTTAATATTTGAATATTGATCTAATTGACAAATCTTTTCCAAAAAAATATTTGCACTAATCATATCAAAATTAAATTCCCAAATATACATTAATCCATGTAGTGCCGAATATATTCCAACTCGTTTACATTTTTTATTGGTTTCTATCTTATACATACAGCTATATATGATTATCTGTAATAAATAGTTAATATCGGGAATAGTATTTATTGTTGCCTTTATATCTATTATCATGAAATTATCATCATTCTCTATAATTATATCTGAACAACCTATTATCTTTTGATCTGTATATGGATTTATATAAGATAATTTTCTCTGTATAAGAATATTTGTATGAGCAAAATCTATTAAGATATCTTGATCTAATATTTTGATTAATCTATCTGTTTTATTTAGATCTGAAAAATATGACAAAAAATTGTTTATATTAAGATATTGCAATGAATATCTTTTATTATCTAAAATTGACTCATTTATTGAATATATTATAATATCATTTAGCAATTCTACAGAAAAACGATCATGCTTTTTTAGAACTAAATTTGAATATGAATTTGTAATCTTATTAATGAAATTTTTATCATAATTTGATCTTTCTTTATTTATTGTGAAATCAACTAACTTATATTTATCTTTGGATGTTAGAAGAGATTTTAAATAATCTTTATTTTTTTCACAATATGTTTGAATATCATTTGTTATGTTTAACTTATAATATTTTTTTAATAAATCAGCATAAGATGAATTTTTCAAAATATTATTTAAATTTCTAGATTGGATTAGAATATTATCTAATAGATTGGAGAAAATATCTGATTTATTATTATTAGAATACGCCATCATATAATTAATATAATTCTCAACAATTAATCCAATCAAATATTGATAATTAGTGATTAATTCATTTTGTGAATTTATTTTCGATAGGAACTTTAATTTTGTATTAATATTTGTTATATGATATGATTTATCAATAAAATTAATTTCTTCTGAATTTAATTGTATTAGATTGAGCCAATTTAGGTTTTTCAAAAAATGTGTTACGATAATTACAGAATTATCTATTTGTATATCATTTTCTGATTTATCTACTAAAACCTCTGGAATCTTCTTTATCAATTTTAGATCAAAATTATCAAATAATGTTTTATTTTCATTTGAACCATTAAATATCTCATTTAGAAAATGTGAAGGTGAATTATTCATTAATATTAATAAATTATTTTTAGCTCTGGTAATTGCTACATAATATAATCGTCTCTCTTCTTCAATATCAGCATCTGGGATTTGAGTATGATCAAAATCCAAGAAAACTACATTATGATATTCCAAACCTTTTGTTCCATGAATTGTTGTTAATATTAGGCGGTTAGTTTTTGTTTGGTCATTATTTGATTGCTGATTTAGTTGATCATTATTTAGCTGATTTTGATAACTTATATTAGATTCGATAGTTTCCAAATATGTTGTTGCTATGCTTTTTCTTGCCAATATATTCTCCAATATAGTTAGATGTTTTTTTGTTCGACTGATAATGGCATAAGTTGAAATATCATATTTTTGATTAATCAATTCGATTTTCTCAGCAATATATTTTACTAGTTGGTGTTTCTTTTCATAAGATGTTGATATAACTTTTAGTCTAATTTTAGTTTTGGTTTTTATTTTATTGAGGTTTGGATCTGGTAAAAACGTTTTATCTATCTTTTCTTTGGCATTCGCTAATAGATAATTTGAGATGTTAACAATCGCTGGGAAACATCTATAATTTGTTTCTAATTTTAAAATTGTACCTTCATATGTTTTTTCGAAATTTAATATATAATTTATATTAGATCCTCTAAATGTATATATATTTTGTTGATCATCTCCTATAACCATTAGCAATTTATTATTTGGTATTGATTGTTTGAACCTATAGATATTATCTATTATCTGATACTGAATAGGATCTATATCTTGATATTCATCTATAAAAATATAATTATGGGATTCATTCTGTTGGTATTGAATTGTTTTTGTTAATTCTAAGTAATCATATAGCAATTTATCAAATGATTGTGCAACATTATGTTTGCTTTTATTATATTTTTTCATATAATGATATGCTATTGAATGAAACGTACCAATACACATTTGATCTATTTGCTCTATGGTTAGATATTTACTTAGTTTCTCTTTTAATTGAGAAGATGCATTGCGAGTAAATGTTGTTATAAAAAATTCATTTGGTTTTAATCCTGATTTTATCATTTGAACAATTTTTTCAATAATAGTAGTTGTTTTTCCAGAGCCAGCTCCAGCCACTATACAAACCGCATTAGGATAATTAATATTTAAAAAATCATAATTAATTATTAATTGTTGTTGGGAATTAAACATTTTAATCAAAATTATAAATCATTTATATATTAGAATCTATGAACGATTAGAATCGAATATTCAAATTTTTAGTATTTAATTTAGATGATTTAATTTAGATGATTTAATATATTGATCTGATTATGATTAAGATTATATATTTTTAATAATTTTTTCATTTTATTTTTGATCAATCCATTTAAAAATAATACAATTGAATTACCAAATTCATCACTTGATAATGTTTTTTTTTTATTTGTTGAATTTGTTCGATTTATTATTTGACTAATTTCTATTTTATTGTCAAATACATCTGACATATTAAATATATAATTTATATTTGATTCATTAGATTTTGATCTTAAAAACATATATAAATTATTAATCTTTGAATAATTAAATAATTCACTGGGATCGATTATTTTTAAAATCTGTGATAGTGACTGTGGTTGATTATTTGATTTTGATTCTATTTTAGATTCAGCGATATGTGAAAAATTAGTATTATAATTTTCTCTTAGATCCAATTTTTGTTCTGAGTTTGAATTATTAAAATGATTAAAATGAGTTACATTTGGATTGATTTTTTTTAGATCATTCATTATATTATCAATATAATTATTATATTCATTTAATTTATTTAGGATTAAATGGATCTTTGTTTTATCTATAGTTTTTATTTGATCAGACTCAATTAAAAAATTAATAACATAATTATCAGATTTTAGATCATGAAATATGCTTTTTTCATAAGATAATATCTCTTTATCTGGTTTAGAATTCATACCTGAATAGAAACTTTCATAATTATGCTGTTTAATATTTTTTGTATAATTAAAATCATCTTCTAATTTTTTTGTCATCTGTTCTGAATGAATTTTATTTGGTATATCCATTATTTTCTGCCATAAATTAAGATCTAATAAATCCTCATAAAAAATTTCATATAATTTAGAATTAAATATTTCTTTTTTATTAGCTAAATCTTTTACTTTGTCTAATCTATTATTAAAATACAGCAAATAATTATCATATATTTTATTCAAACTTAAATATTGATAATTTTCATATAAATAGTCTATATTTGAAATTATTTCAGAATCTGTTAACATACCAAGGTCTATTAATATTATGCCTTTGTTATAATTAGTAAATTTATCATTTTTCCCCAAATATGAATTTAAATAAATAGTTTTGTCTAATAATATTAAATCATGTTGATTAATATCAAATTTGGAAAGAAACAATTCCTTGAAATTCTCAATATCATTTGAAAAATCATATGAATCCAAATTATAATGTGATAATATTAAATTTTTTAAATCTGATTTGGAATTTGTATTGGATTTGAATTCTGATTCTGACTTTAATTCTGAATCTGAATCTGATTCTAATTTATGATATATTTTATTTAAATCGATTGATATGATGTAATTATTTTTCATATAAATTATGTTTATATTATTCATATAGATATATTTTTATTTTTATAATAAAAATTTGAAATAATTATTATTACCGGTTAAGATTAAATTATTAGGATTTAAGATTAAATTCTAATACAAATATGAATCAATATCAAAAACAATTTATTATTCAACTTCAAAATAATAATAATCAGCAAATCGTATTAAATAATGATGAAATTGTTAAACTTGAACTTAAACTGAATTTATCTCCATGGTCCAGAGAGTATATTGAAATCGGTAATAATTTATATGATTTTCATGTCGGTAAACCTGTTAGTAATAATATTAAGGTTAGTTCAGATCAATTCCAAAATTTAAAATCATTATCTGAAATTTCATATGAGGAATATAAAACAGAAATTTATAAGAAAAGAAATTAATTTAGCTCAAAAATAAATTATAAAAATAAAAATAATTTATCTTCACTTCTTATACTATGAACGCTCATTATAAAAAAATATATTCCATTAATTTTGATACATCCAAAATATATGATGAAATACCATTTGATTTATCTAAAATATCAAATAATTCTAAATTATTTATATCAGCACCATTAACGAGGAATTATTCTATACAAAATATAGAATATATTAATAAACCTTCAAAACCAATTAGTGGTAAATTTCCTTATATTTCACCATTAGTATTACAAAATAATTATTCTGAAGACTATTATGAATCTGATAATATTTTTTTTGATTCTAAATATCCTTGCAATTCAGAAGGTTATATTTTTAATTATCCTATTGAAATCATTCAAAAATTGTATAATCTTCGTGTACCAACTGAAGATTATTGTTATATAATGGGTGTTATTGCACCAAAAGCAATTGATCTTACTAATTCAATTAATGTACAAGTTTCTAATTCTTTCGGTTCATGGTTAGGTTGGTTATTTCCTAATCTTAATAATAATTTAATTTATTATGAATGGATAGATCGTTTAGCATTTCGTATTTCAGAAAATGTTTATCAAATCAATTTAACAGATAAAATTAATAAATTCATCACTCAATACAAATCATTAAGTGATGACATAAAACAAAAAAATAGTTATTTATTTCGTGATAAAAATCTTGATACGATTGATGATTTAAAAATATCAGATTATAGTCTTTATCTATTTATAAATAATTCATTTGATTATTATTCCTATAACAATTATAATTATTATCAAAATTATAATCAAATGGAAATATATATTGAACATATTAATTAATCTATTTGCGAATCTAATCAAGAATTTATTGATGAACATTTTGATGAATCTATAGATGAATCTATGGATATGATCTAAACATGCATCAAGGACATTACAACCATTCCAAATATTATTAATTGTAATGTATTATTTTTTATTAAACGTATATTATCTATTTTATCTGCTACTTTCCCTATTAAACTTATATATACAACATCCCATACAATTGCGAACCATCCAGCTGATGATGACCATTCTTTTAAAAATTTCATTGTTCCATTTAAATATGGTGTATTATTTATATACAAGCCTAATATTACATCAAATACAATAATTATTAAAATTCTTCTAAAAATGATGGGAATATGATTAGGGAAATTTTCTGATATTTTTAATATTAGAGTAGCAAAAAGAAAATCCATAATTAAACTTTTGTATTTATTATCAATATAATATGTTTTCAATAAATCGATACCATTATCTTTGATACCTGACATATTTAATAATGGAATTAGAATATAATATATCAGTATTATAGAAACAAAAAGAAATGCATAAAATGTTGAATATATGCTTAGGATTTTAGATTTTGGCTTAGATTTTGGCTTAGATTTTGGCTTAGATTTTGGCTTTGGATTTGGCTTTGGCTTAAGCTTTTGATTTGGCTTATCTGGAATAACATCTTTAATTGTTTTTTGTAATGGTTTTATTGGTGGTTTTTGTATATTATTCATTAATTTATATTTGTGTATAAATTAATTATAGAAAAAATTATAAATAAATTATCAATGTATTCTTTTTTAATCATTAATTTTAATCATTAATTTTAATCATTAATTTTAATCATTAATTTTAATCATTAATTTTAATCATTTATTTTAATCATTAATTTTAATCATTTATTTTAATCATTAATTTTAAT
>Ga0214921_10007411_pt1 | contig 14642 bp, 9 predicted proteins | sample LL1505_MetaG_FD_177992 | JGI IMG/M metagenome (GOLD analysis project Ga0214921, IMG submission 177992) | Freshwater microbial communities from Lake Lanier, Atlanta, Georgia, United States - LL-1505 | ecosystem: Environmental > Aquatic > Freshwater > Lake | place: USA: Georgia | collected 2015-05-28 | reverse complement strand
AATTTGTTTGTTGAATTTGTGTTTGGCTTCTGCGTACCATTCTTGGTAATACAATTCCCGGTCAGGCCCTTGCACATGGCTGGCATTGACTTGAATTTGGGTGTTACGCGATGGGCTGAACACCGTCTCGACCTGCAAGGCATCCTCTCCAACCAATTGGGTGGCAGGGGCATAGCGCGAAGTCAACCGGTAGGTATTCATGCGGGCCCCGGGTGGGATGTAGTTGATGAGACCTTGGTTAAGGATTTCGAGCGGGGAGACTCTAAAGTCAAAATGATCGGTGTGCTTATGCTGTAGGTTGATCCCAAACCCGTCGGTGGAATAGCCCAAATCCGTGTACAGGACAAGTCCGGAGCTGTTTTCCAAAATGCCGTTCCGATCCAACACAGCCTCTCTGCTTTTGAAGGCCCATTCGGTGTTAAGATCCCATCCGCCCCATTGCACATTTTGAAAAAAAGACCCCACATAGGCATTGTATTTGGGCACAAAACGCTTGGAGGGTTCCAGGCTTTCGATGCTCCCTACCACGTTTTGCATGGAATTGGCGTCCAAGGTGCGGTTGACCATGGAGAACCCGGGGGCGTAGTTCAAACCCAAGCGTTCGGATTTCATCGAACCCTGCAAACACAGACCTTTGATCACCGGGGCATAGGTGTCAAAAAGTACTTTTTGTTTGCCCGTGAATCCCTTGATTTGCCATTGATCGTTGATCTTGAATTGGCCTGACAAGCCGAACATAGCGTAATCCAGGTTTTGTCCCCGACCCTCGTAGGCCCGGAAGGTGATACCGTTCCCAAATTGTTCGTAGAAATTCCCTACCCTCAGGGTCAGCCGCTGGACTTGATGGCTGATGTACCAAAACCCGATCCCCTGCTGGTTGCGTACCACATAAGGATTGCGAAGGCCGGAATTGAGAAAAAGGTCAAAACGAATCCCTGCGGCCAAATTGCCTTGACGATAATTCAAATTCATCCAGCCATCCGTCGAACTAAGTTGCTGATAGTATTGAGGGGGAATAGGATCGGACAAAATGGTGGAGTCCAGAAAAAACACATTTTGGAACAATTCAAGATCTCCACTAACGGTGCCGGTGCCGCCCTCGTTCTGGGCCTTTGCCTGGAGGGTCATGAAAAGGAAGCCAATCCAAGCCAAGGCCATGCCCCTGCACAGCGCGATGGGATGGAAGGCCAAAGGGAATGGATTCGTTGATTTTTTCATCGGTCCTGCGTAGCTGGGCACAAAATAAGCCTAAAGTCCAAGCATATCTTTGGTTGAAATGAATCCTAAGCCTCTTGCCATGATGAAATATTGCCTTGAATTCCGCCTCGTTTGGCTATGGTTGCTCCTGGGGGCTACCCCATTAACGGCAGGCACCCCGACCCTGCCGGTGGATGAGCGACTTGCCGCAGTGGTCTTGAAAGACGTGGAGGGTAATCCCATGCGGCTTAGCGATGTCATTGGCCAAGGAAAGCCGGTTTTGTTGAGCTTTTGGGCGACCTGGTGCACCCCCTGCAAAAAGGAGCTCACCAATTACCAGGACCTCTATGAAGACTGGTCCAAGGACTTCGGCTTGGAAATTCTCGCGGTCAGCATCGACGATGCCCGAAACTCAGCCAAAGTCAAATCCTATATCAAAGGGGTTCGTTGGCCTTATCGAATTTTGATGGACCCCAACGAGGACATGAAGCGCATCTTGAATTTCCAAACCGTACCCTATACGCTGCTCTACGACGGAGAAGGTCGATTGGTGTACCGACACAACTCGTACGTCGAAGGGGATGAGTTTGTGATGGACGAGAAAATCCGGAAATTACCCCAACTTCCCAAGGCGGAACCCCAAGGGGCCAAGCCCTGATCGGGTTACGAACCCCGCTTGCTGGCGTAATAGGCGTAGAGGGGATGGATGGGTTTCTTGTGAACCCCGCCTTTGCGCAGGCCTTTGGCCGCCAACACCTGGTCCAACAAGGGTTCAAAGTGATAGGCGATGGAGCCTACAAAGTGAACGGTCAAATCGTGAACGCGCGGGTAGCGCATCACATGAATATCCAAGAACCGATGAAAGCCTTCGGTGACCACCTGTTGGACATAGGGTTCGCCCAGGTATTTGGAGAGGAGGCGGGCAAAGGAGGCGAAATAGACATTCACATCCGGTTTGTGGTAAGCGCTCTCAAAAATTCCTTCTTTGGTTAGGCCCAAGTCGTGTTGCAATTCGTGGGCAATAGGCTCGGGTAACAAATGATACAGGTAATCCGAAAGCAGGCGACGACCCAGGTAAGAACCGCTGGCTTCATCGCCCAACAAATGCCCGAGTGCGGGGACCACCTGCGACCATTGTTGGTCCTTGCAATAACACGAATTGGAACCGGTGCCGATAATGCAAGCAATGCCTTCACCATCCCCAACACAAGCGATTCCGGCACCCAAAATGTCATGATCGACTGTGACCTTGGCTCCGCGAAAAAAATCCTCCAAAGGCTTCTGAATTAGCAGATTGCGCTCAATGCTGGAGCAGCCCGCTCCGAAGAACCGTACCTCGTCCACCTGACCGACCAGGTCCTTGAGGGGGGAGGCCTCCAATTCGGCCAAAACAAAATCACGGCCATGAAAGAAAGGATTGAAACCCCGTGTGGAAACAATAGGTTCTTCGTTGTTACGAAATTTCCAGTCGGCTTTGGTGGAGCCGCTGTCGGCGACTAATAACATGGAATTTGGTAGGGCTTTTAGATGGCCAAGATTTTGGATATTCGGTAAAGGTCCAAATCCATTTGGGTGGAATTCTTGACCGCTTCGTGGATAGGGGTATAGACGATTTTGTTGTTGATAATGCCCGCCATAACTTTGCTTTGGCCTTGGCGCAGGCCTTCGATGGCGGCAACGCCGAGGCGGCTTGCGAGGACCCGATCAAAATAGGAGGGACTGCCACCGCGCTGGATATGGCCCAGGATGGTGACCTTCATTTCGTAGCCATCAAATTGTTCGGCCACTTTGCGGGCAATTTCGTAGGCACCGCCCTCTTCGTCGCCCTCGGCAACGATGACCAGTCCGGAGCTTTTGCGATTGGCGCGGCCTTTTTTGAGAACCTCAACCAAGGCGCTGAGGTCGGTTTTGGTTTCGGGGATCAGAATTTCTTCGCAACCGGCCGCAATGCCTCCGTTGAGGGCAATGTACCCGGCATCTCGGCCCATCACTTCCACAAAAAAGAGTCGATTGTGGGCATCGGCGGTATCCCTGATCTTGTCGATGCATTCCACCACGGTATTGGTGGCGGTATCAAAGCCGATGGTATAATCGGTGCCATAGAGGTCGTTATCGATGGTCCCGGGCAGGCCCATCACGGCAATGGGGTATTCTTCCGAGAAGATGTTGGCACCTCGAAAGCTTCCATCGCCGCCAACCACCACCAAGGATTTGATATTCCTTTTGGCGAGGTTCTCGTAGGCTTTGCGCCGACCCTCGGCGGTGCGGAAGTCTTCGGAGCGGGCAGATTTGAGGATGGTGCCCCCGCGGTGAATGATATTCCCCACCGAACGCAGATCCATGGGACGGAATTCGTCCTGGATCAGGCCGTCATAACCCCGGATGACTCCCCAAACCCGGTGCCCGTAGTAGATACCACTGCGCACCAGGGCGCGGATGCAGGCATTCATCCCCGGGGAATCGCCCCCGCTGGTCAAGATTGCCAGGTCCCCTTGGCCTGAATTTGGGGGAATTTGGGAGGGTTGTGCGTTTTCTACAGGGAGGTTCGCTGGGTGCAATGGGCGGTTGTTTGGACTAGAGCTCAAAAATCTCGCCAAAATAACCATATTTTATCCACAAATTCTTCCATAATAGTTTGGAAATGTTGGCGAGAAATCCATATTTTTGCTTAACAAAGGATATTAAACCAACTAACATGAAAAAACTTCTTACCCTTTTGGTAGCCGCCACTTTGAGCACGGTTGCCATGGCCCAGACCACTGTCACCTTTACCGTGATGGTCGATGTCACCAATTATGTAGCCGGTGGTGCTACGATCGCCGCTAACGGTCTCCGCGTTGGTGGAACCTTTGGAACACTGGGTGCAACCTCCAACGGAACCCCCATGTTGGACTGGAACCCCACCGATGCTGGTTCTGCCATGACCGATATGGGCAACAACGTTTGGAGCAAGTCCATCACCTTCCCAGCAGCGGCCGTTGGTCAGCCTCTGTTGTTTAAGTTTGTGAACGGTGGATGGGGTAGCAACGAAGGAACCGCCGATACCAGCATTTCAGCCGACGGCTGTGGGATTAACGACGGATCCGGTAACATTAATCGCCGAGTTACCATTGTCCCTGTTCCATTGACGGTTAAATATTGCTGGGATAAGTGTTTTCAGTGCGATGGCAGCAGCCCCATCATCACCTCTTCCATTCGCAGCCTGACCCAAAGCATCAAGGCGTTGTCGGTTTACCCCAACCCATTCAACGGTGAAATGAACATCAGCTACGAGAACGCTCGTTCTTCCAAAGTATCCGTAGAGATCGTGAATCTTCTTGGTCAGTCGGTGAAGTCTTTGTACAACGGACAGCAAGCTGCCGGCCAGCACGAATTGGTTTGGGATGCTACCGCAAATAGCGGTGTCAAAGTTCCTTTCGGTACCTACTTCGTTCGTCAAGTTGTGGACGGCAAGACTTCCGTCAAGAAGGTGATTTACAACCGTTAATCAACTTCTTTATTTTTGAATGAAGCCGCGGCAACGCGGCTTTTTTTTTGTTAATTTCGTCACCACTCAATTTCAAATCATCGGTATGAAAACAAGTTTTTTCAAGTCTTTTCTTTTTTGGGGCCTTTTTGCAGGGGTTGGCACGAGCTTGAATTCGAAGGTATCGGCCCAGGTCTTGCGGTCCATCCCGCGCTTTCCGACCGATACGTCCACGGTGACCATTATTTACGATGCATCGCAGGGGAACGGAGCCTTGGCGGGGGTTGCTCCTCCCATCTACGCTCATACCGGGGTCATCACCAACCTCAGTACCTCGCCAACCGATTGGAAATACGTTCGTGGTTCTTGGGGTACGGCCAATGCTCCTCTGATGTCGCCCTTGGGTAACAACGTGTACAGCATCAGCTATGTTCCCCGAACCTATTACAATGCAACGGCGAACCCTCCTGGTGTTCCTGTTGCGGAAACGATACGTTCGTTGGCTTTTGTTTTTCGCAATACAGCGGGAACGGTGGTGGGCCGAGCGGCCGACGGTTCTGATTTGTATTTGCCCCTCTATGCGGCGGGCCAATTGCACGCGGCAATTTTTAATCCATCGGGCAACAACAGCATTGTTCAGCCCGGGTCTAATTTGAATTTCTTTGGAGCCGCATCGCAGGTTTGTAGCCTTTCGCTGCGGGTCAACGGGGCCGTGGTGGCCACAGCGGTAGGGGATAGCTTAGGATACGCTCTGCAATTTGCGCAGGCTGGGAATTACGAGCTGATTTTTGAGGCCGATGCAGGGGGTGTTGGCGGGGCAGTGGTGCGGGACACCACCCGTTTGGTGGCCCTGGGTAACCAAGTCGCCCAGCCCTTGCCCCCCGGTATCCAAGAAGGGGTGAACTACCTCAACGATAGCACCGTGGTTTTGGCCTTGTATGCCCCGTTCAAGCAACACGCCTTTGTGTTGGGTCCTTTTAACGATTGGTCGCCTGATGGCAACTACCGGATGAACCGAACGGCTGATTCGGCCTGGTATTGGTTGCGCTTGGAGGGGTTGACTCCGGGTCAGGAGGTACCGTATCAGTACTTGGTGAACGGTACCCAGCGCGTTGCCGATCCCTTCGCCCTCAAAGTGCTGGATCCTAACAATGATCGCTTTATTCCTGCGACAACCTACCCCAACCTTTTACCGTATCCAACCGGAACGTCGGGGATTGTTTCGGTGATGCAACCGGGGGCCCAGCCCTATGCCTGGCAAAACACCGGATTTCAGCGTCCGGATCCCCGAAAATTGGTCACCTACGAATTGCATGTCAGGGATTTTGTGGGGAGCCGTCGCTACAAGCATGTGATGGATTCGTTGGGATACCTCCAGGCATTGGGGGTGAATTGTCTGAGCTTGATGCCGGTGAATGAATTTGAGGGCAACGATTCTTGGGGTTACAACCCCAGTTTCCATTTGGCAGCCGACAAAGCGTACGGTACCGAAAACGACCTCAAGGCTTTGGTGGATTCCTGCCACGGTCGGGGTATTGCGGTGGTTCTGGATGTGGTCATGAACCATGCCTTTGGCCAGAGTCCTTTGGCCCAATTGTGGTGGGATGCGGCCAACAACCGCCCTGCGGCCAACAGCCCGTATTTCAATCCGGTGCCTAAGCACGATTTCAATGTGGGCAATGATTTCAACCACGAAAGCCCGGCGACTCGTCGTCTGCTCAACCGCGTTGTCAAGCATTGGTTGACCGAATACAGGGTGGATGGCTACCGCTTTGATTTGTCCAAAGGCTTTACCCAAACCAATACCCTGGGCAATACCGGTGCCTGGGGAAATTACGATGCAGCCCGTGTAGCCCTGTGGCGTAGGGTGGCCGATACCATGTGGACGTTGGCCCCTAATTCGTATGTGATCCTGGAACACTTGGCGAACAACGACGAAGAGAAGGCTTTGGGAGATTACGGTATGTTGTTATGGGGGAATTTGAATTATGCCTTCAACGAAGGAACCATGGGCTTTGTGACGAATTCGTCGTTCAATTGGGCCAGCCATAAAGCCCGCGGTTGGAACAAAGCGGGGGTGATGGCCTATGCCGAAAGCCACGACGAAGAACGCTTGATGTACAAGAACTTGCAGTTCGGAGCCCAAAACGCATTGGTCAATGTGCGCAATCTTAACACAGCGCTTAAGAGGCAGGAATTGGTGCCTGTTTTTTTGATGAGTATTCCCGGTCCCAAAATGCTTTGGCAATTTGGGGAATTGGGGTATGATTTTTCGATCAACCGTTGCCCCAACGGAACGGTCAATGCCAATTGCCGCACCGATGCCAAGCCCGTTCGTTGGGATTATTTCACCACCCCGGAACGCAAGTATCTCTACCGAATTTGGTCGGCCATGAATCAGCTTCACAAGAACGAAGCGGCCTTTGCGACGGATAGTTTCTTTTTGCTGGTGGGTGGTGGTATCAAGCAGATTCGTTTGGTGCACCCGGATATGCATGTTGTTGCGGGGGCCAATTGGGATGTATCCTTTCGGACTGGAATTTTGCAATTCCCGGACAACGGCTGGTATTACGAATACTTTACAGGAGACAGTGTTTTGGTGAGCAACTTCACCATCTCGGTGAATTGGGACCCCGGTGTTTACAAGCTCTATACCTCGCGACGCCTTAGCCCGCCTAACCTGGCCTTGGGTCAAAACGAGGCCGGTGATTGGTGGGAAACCCCTCGTTACGGTGACTTGGAGGTATATCCCAATCCAGCGGCTGATGGCTTTACGGTCCGCTGGCCATCCACCGTGACGGAACCCCAAAGCCTTCTGTTAACCGATGTGCAGGGCCGGATCGTGGAGCGTATGCAGACCCAACACGACGGGCAATACCAATGGGTGCATTGCCCGTCGTGGCCAGCCCAGGTGGGGCCGGGGGTTTACATCATCCGCGGGCCCCAAGGCCGCAGTGCCCGCTTGGTGAGGCCTTAGTACCCGTCGTTTTGGGTGAGGTTCGGGTTGGCGATCATGTCCGATAAGGGCAAGGGATAAACCTTGAACTTGGGGTTGATCGCTTGACCGGCCGCCGGACCCCCTTTGAAAGGCCAGAGGTAGTCGCCTTCAATGAAGCGGTTGAAACGAATTAAATCCGTACGACGCAATCCCTCCCACAGCAATTCCCGACCTCTTTCGGTGCAAAGCTGGTTAAGGGTGGGTAAGGTGCTCGTGTTGTTGGAATTGTTACCGTAGGCTCTTTGCTGAACCCGGTTGTAGTATTCAATGGCGTTGGCAGATGAACCGGCGCCCCCACGGACCACCGCCTCGGTGTACATCAAATAAACATCGGCCAAACGGAAAATAGGGAAATCAATGTCCATGAAGTTCTTCTGGGGGTCGTTGCCGTAACCACCGCTGCGGGTTTTGTTACAAAACTTGGACACCAATACCCCTTTGCTAAATTCGGTCCAATCGGTTTGCAGGCTAAGGTCTGTGGTCATTCCGATGGTATCCAGCATGAATTTGCGGGAGTCGCTGCTGTCGGTTGGGAACCAATTCCAAACCTGGGGTGTGGCACGGTTGCCGGCCCAGCCACCGTCCGTACCTCGTTTTGCTCGGTAGGCTGCTGTTGGAGCAGAGGGTGTGGAGCTTTTGACCAAGAACGTGGTACCGCCGTAATTCTGTGAGCGGAGTCCGTCAAAATTGATAGCAAAAATGATTTCGTTGGTGGCCAAATGATTATCAGCCAAAAACAAGTTGGCGTATTGGGGCTCCAAAGAATAACCGGCATCGATAACCTTTTGGCAATAGGTGGCACAGTCGGTGTATCGAGGGGTTCCGGTGTAAACTTCTGCATTCAGGTACAATCTGGCGAGGAGGGACCAAGCCGCAGCTCGATCCACCCGGCCGTATTGGTTGGAACGGGGGGCAGGGAGGAGATTTTCGAGGTCCTTGAGCTCGGACTCGATGTAGTTGAACAGCTCCACCCGCGATGCTTGTTTGGGAATTCCGGAGCCAGGGCGTTCGTCCTCCTTGATCAAAGGAACCTTGCCAAAAAGGTCCACCGCATGGTAATAACTCAGCGCCCTCATGAAACGAGCCTCCGCTTTGTAGCCTTGAATGGTGGTTTTCTCTGCGGCCGAGAAGGCTTTGTCTGCTAACCATTCGTCCGAACAATGGTAGATGAACTCGTTGCAGAGCGGAACCTGGTAGAAAATCCGGGCATACATCATGTTCACGAAGGAGCTCTGAGAATTCCAGTCAGCCTCATTCAAATCCCGAATCGAGGCATCACCGGACCAAGCACAAAGGGCCTCTTCGGTCGGCAATTCCTGAAGGTTCCAAAGGACCCGGAGGTACTGCGAAAAACCTTCATCACCGGAGATATCGCCTTGACCAGCAGGACCGTTGTTGCCCGAAAGCGAAAGGCCTCCGTAGATTTTGGCAAGGACCATGGTGTAATTATCGGTTTTGTTACGGCAGGTGTCGCAAGGCGCATAGACCGTTGCGCTGTTTAGACCGTATTTGGGGTAGAGGTTAAGTCCGTCAAAGCAGGAAGTGGTGAGCCCCACCAAGAGAACGGCAATCGCCAAACCCGGAGCGCGAAATGCATGCGATAGGAAAGATATAATTTTCATAACCTGTAGATTAACTGGATTAAAACTTAAAGTTGAGGTTGACGCTGTAAACACGGGCGCGTGGGTAGATGTTGTTATCAATACCCCCAAAGATTTCGGGGTCAATACCCGAATAATTGGTTAACACAAAAACGTTTTGGATGGAAGCCGAAAGACGAAAAGCCAGGTCGTTGCCAAAGGGCTTACCAAAGTCATAGCCCACAAAGAGGTTATCCATGCGAAGGAAGTCGGCCCGCTCCAGGTAATAATCGGATTTGAGTTGGTTGAGACGGAAACCGGTGTTGAGGTAATCGGTGGTGATGTTGTTGATGAATCCAAGGCTACCTCCGGTACCGGCCAGGGCCCCGTTGTTGGAATTCACGTTGTTGTACATGTATCGACCCAATTCAGCCCGCATGCTGAAGCCGGCGTTCCACTTCTTGTAGCGAAGGTTGGAAAAGAAGCCCAAGTAAACGGTGGGGATGGGGTTCTTGTCCTTTTGAAGGTCTTTGGCTGTGGGGTTGCTGATGGTGTCTTTGCCGTTGGGGGCCCAATATTTGCCCTCCAAAGGCCGTCCATCGCTGCCGTAGATTTGGCGGTACATGTAGAAAGTGTAGGGCGTGTAGCCTACGCTATGAATTTGGATGGTGTTACCAACACCGCCGGAGATACCGCCGACCAGAATACCTTGGTTGGTGGAATCAGGAACCCGGGTCAATTTGGTGATGGTGGTCCGGTTCCAAGTGGTGTTGAAACCAAATTCCAGATTCATTTCTTTGTTATCGATGGCCACAGCGTTGATGTTCCACTCCACCCCTTCATTCTCCAAGTCTCCTACATTGGTTAGAATTAGGTCGGAGAAATTGGTTCCAGCAATGGTAGGAATGACTGCGAGCAGGTCGTAGGTTTTCTTTTTGTAGTAGTCAATCGATCCGTTGATGCGGTTCTTGAAAAATCCGTAGTCCAAACCGATGTTGGTGCTGGAGGTTTCTTCCCATTTGAGGTTGGCATCAAAACCTTGAGGACGCAGCATAGGCAAGAAATTGTTACCAAACTGGTAATAGGCCGAAGGCGTGCTCTGGCTGTAGTTGGCCAGATAACTGTAATCGCCGATACCGTCTTGTTGGCCGGTAATGCCCCAACCAATGCGGAGCTTCATGTTGGAAATCGAAGGGATTTGGCTAAAAATACCCAGATCACTCATGCGCCAAGCCAAAGCCACCGAGGGGAACAAGCCCCAGCGGTTTTCGGGTGCAAAGCGGGAAGAACCATCGGCACGCAACGTGGCGGTTAGGAGGTAATGGTCGAGGAAGGTGTAATTCAAACGACCGTAGAAGGACATCAAAGCATTTTCGGTGAAGAAGTCGAAGGGATTGGGCCTTTGAATCGTATCGCCGCGCTGATTGATATCAGGGTAGGTGGGGCTTTCGGTGCTCCAATGCTGAAAGCTGTAACCGCCGGTCACGTCCATGCTGGATAGCAAGGATTTGAGTTCCTTTTTGTAATTGAAATAGGTATCGATCAGTCGGTTGGTTTTGGTCATCGCGTATTGGTTGTTCACCCCGCGACGGGTCCAAACCGAAGCGGCATTGGAATCGATCACCACCGTACCAGCGCTGGAGGAATAGTCACCCCCCAAGTTCAGGAAGAAGTGCAGGTCGGATAGACCGGGTGTTTCAAAGTCCAGTAACACATTCCCGATAAAACGATTGACCGAACTGCGGTCTTCTTTTTGGTTGAGAAGACCCATGGGGTTCTTGGTGGCCAATTGAAGGGGTTGAGCGTTGTTGGCCCATTCAAAATACCCGTTGTAGGCGCTGGTATCTCGTTTGACGGGGCGCGATGGGTCAAAAACGACCGCGGAGCCAATGGCGCCTCCGTCGGCAAAACGGTTTTGGAGATTAAAGTATTTGGTGTTAAGATCGACCTTAAGGTAGGGGCCGATTTTGGGGCTGAGGTTGAGGTTGAGGCCGGTACGCTCCAATTTGCCGGTGCGCAGGTTGCCTTGTTCGTCGTAGCGCTCAAAGCCCAAGCGGTAAGGGAGGTCTTTGATCCCGCCCGACAGGGTCAGGTTGATATCGTTGATGAGGGCCAGTTGATAAATCTCGCTTTGCCAGTCCGTGGCGTTGTTGGCGGAAGGCTGGTTGAGGAGGTTTTTCTGCGCTAAGGTGCCCTTTTCGCGGATAAGTTGTTTGAGTTGGGCGGTGTCCAGAACATTAACGGTGCGGGTGATTTGTTTGGCGGAAGAGTTGGTGGTGAGCTCAACCCGGACACGGTCCGAAGCAGCGCCTTTCTTGGTAGTGATCAGGATGACCCCGTTGGCCGCCCTGGAGCCGTAGATGGCCGCGGCAGAGGCGTCTTTGAGGACGGTGAAGGTTTCGATGTCTTCGGGGTTGAGTAGGGCCAAAGGATTGGCCGCACCGGCAATACCCCCGTTGTCCACGGGTACGCCGTCGATCACGATCAACGGATCGTTGCTGGCGTTCAACGAAGAACCACCGCGGATACGAATGACCGAACCGCCACCGGGAAGACCGCTGTTGTTGGTGATGCGGACCCCGGGGGTTTTGCCGATGACCAATTGTTCCGGGGTGGAGAAATTCCCTTGTTGAAAGACTTTGGACGGGATGGCCGTGACCGCCCCGGTGAGATCCCGGGTTTGGGTGGTTCCGTAACCGACAATCACCGCTTCCTGCAAGAGCTGGGCGTCCTCGGTCAGGGTAAAATTGGCGGTAGTGACCCCGGAGGAGCGGACCGTTAAGGAAATCGATTGGGTTTTGTAGCCCAAGTAGGAGACATCCACGGTCACGTTGCCGGGCCTCAGGCTCCCAATGGAATAATTTCCGTTCAAATCCGTGGCTGCCCCGGCGGTGCTGCCTTTGACCGTGACGTTGGCGCCTACAATGGGCTGATTACTCTTGTCCACAATCCGTCCGGAGATGGAGCCGCTGCCTTGACCAAGAGAGACCCAGGGCAGGAACAGCATCAGGATCAACGCGCAAAAAAGTCGAGTTTGTTTCATAAGGAATTTTTGGTGAACCGAAATAACGAATTATAAGCGAATTATCCTAATGTTAACGGCCCATCGAGGCCAGAAACGGGGATCGAAATACGGATAGTTTTGCCGGGTTGATCGAAGCAGCTTGAGGGGACGGGAGCAATCGCTCTGGGCCAAGAAGAAGTTGGCAGGAAGCCTGACCAATCCTTGGCTTTCAAGGTTTTCCAAACTCCGGCATCCGCGAGGGACCTCCACAGGCTCAAGGGAATACAGAGAGTCACGCGTTCACCCCATACGGGATCCGCCCAAGGCCCCAAAAACCAGTCCGTCTCGGCCAGGAATTTCCAGGGGTTCAGGGCCGGTGTCGGCGAGGAACGGTCGAGAATTCGGCGCATTTCCCGCTCGATTTCGTCCACCAGCAGGGTATGCCCCCCGCTTTGGATGACCAAGTCCGCCCTTCCGACCCACTCGATTTGACCCGGTTCCGCCCCGCGTTGGACGATTTCCCTGGTGACCAAGGGCTGATGGTTGGTGACGGCGCCCGAAATCACCAAGATTCCTCTGCCCTCCGGGTCATCAGGGTCATCAGGGTCAAGAGGCTCGAGCTGGCAATGAATCCCGGGGAGCGGGGTGTAGGCCCTTTCCCATACCGGGTACAACGTGCGCAATGCGAAATGTCCAGCCGTTTCGGTCATCCCCAGGCCTTGGACGATTCGGAAGGATGACGGGCCTTGCCGGGTTTTCCAAGGATGGTCCTCGGACAGGAAGCGCTCCAAATCGCTGGGTAGTGGCCCACCGCCCAGCAACAAAGTGCCCACCCGGGTTGCGGGATCGATTTGGTGGAGGGCCCAATGCCGCAACAAGGCCAGGGCCTGGACGGGAACCAAGGAAAGGTGATCCAAATAACCGGTCCATTCCTCAGCACCGCGGACAAAAACCGCCTCATGGTCAGGTTGAAGGCGGAGCTCCAAGGGAATTACCTCGATGTTGTAACAACGCCCACGCACCAAGACCATTTTGCCTCCAATTCCAGAGGCATTCAAGGCCAGGCCCATTCGTTGACCTTCTTGCCAACCCAAAGGAATTTGGCTGGAAAATGCCGCAGCCGTGATTTGTTCGCGACGCAAGGCGATTTGTTTGGAGGGCCCGGTCGTTCCGGAGGTTTGGAAGGTAAAATTTTGAATATCAAGATTATCCCATTCCTCCAGGAAATCCGCTGCAGCCTTGGACCAAGTGGGAAGACGAAACAACATGATGGCCAAATTTATTTTCCTTCGTAAAGACGCCAATCGCCCACCGGGTGCAATCGCCCATCACGAATGAAGGTGCTTGCCGGAAAATTATCGGTGTACAAGGCCCCCGTGCCGAGGCCTTGAGCAAGGTGATTTCCCCTTCGCTGAACTTGGTGGGCGGTCCAAGTAGCGATGGCGCCCAATCCGATATTGGATTCCAAAGCGGAGGTGATCCACCACCCGATTCCCAGATCCTCGGCCAATTGGATCCATGCTTCCGTCACCTTGAAGCCGCCAAGCAAACCCGGCTTGAGGACCAAATACTTCACCCCTGTCTTGGCGAGCCAGCGGGACGAGGCTTCGTCCGGTTGGCGAAGCAGTATGGATTCATCCAAAGCAATGGGCAAGGACGAGGCTTGAGCAAGGTCCGGCAAGAGAGGGTCCAAACGGGGGGCCAAGGGCTGCTCGATGCTATGGACCTGCAGGTCATGGAGTTCGCACATTTGCTGAAGGGCTCGTTCAGGATCCAAGGCGCCGTTGGCATCCACGCGGATTTCGAGGACCGAGGCGGGAACGTGGCTGCGGATACCAGCAATCATGTCCAATTCGGCTGTCCAGTCCAGCGCGCCGATTTTGAATTTGAGGCAATCGAAGCCTTGAGCAATTTTGTCGAGCGCCTCCCTCCGCATCGTTTCCACATCATTCATCCAAACCAGCCCGTTGATGCGCAGGGGCTCTATTAATCCTGTGTTCGGAACATTGTATATTTGGTTAAGCAAGTTTTCAATACCGAAGGCAATGGAGGGGTACTCGCTTCGCCATCCGTCCAGCCATTTTTCCATGGATTCGCTCGACCATGGGGTTGGATCCTCTTTTATTTGGGTATTGAACTCGTGCAATGCCAATTCAAGTGCCTGCTCCCATTCTTTTTCGGAATGCCAATCCGGACTTAGACCGGGCAGTGGAGCGCATTCGGACCGCAGGCTTCCCCAACGAAGAATCCATATATTTCGATGAATTAAGGTGTTACGGGATGTTTGAGCTGGACGACGGAACTGGAGTACTGCTTTTTGGCTCTCCAGCGTATACTTTAAATCAAGACCGTGATTCATCGTCTAAGGGAATCACGCAGGGTTATATCGTTCTCCAG
>Ga0214921_10007409_pt1 | contig 14645 bp, 10 predicted proteins | sample LL1505_MetaG_FD_177992 | JGI IMG/M metagenome (GOLD analysis project Ga0214921, IMG submission 177992) | Freshwater microbial communities from Lake Lanier, Atlanta, Georgia, United States - LL-1505 | ecosystem: Environmental > Aquatic > Freshwater > Lake | place: USA: Georgia | collected... | reverse complement strand
TATACGCCAGCTACTCCATATGCAAATTTTCAAGGATTTCAGAATAGATTCATTAGTAGGTATTAATTTTAATATAATTTAATAATATTTATATTATATGTCTGATTTGTCTATTGTTGTTCTTGTTATTGTGAGTGTTTATATGTTTTATAAATTTATTAGTAAACCTACTTCAAAAGTAATTACTACCTCACCTTCTTCTCAAATACCTACTGTACCAATTAACCAACCAATCATTAATACACCTGTAATTCAACAGAAAGTTGCCCCATCAGTACCAGTAGCGCCAGTCGTACCAGTTGTGCCAGTCGTACCAATAACTCAACAACAAGTTTCCACTGCAAAACAATCTACACCTCCAGTTGTAGAAATACCATTACCAGTTGTACCCCCTCCTAAATCAATGTGGCCAAAATTATATGAAACTAAACCTATATATTATTCTGAAAATATTAAAAACAACTTTGGAGGGTGGCAAGGTGAATATTTTAATGAAATTAATCCAAAATGTCCAGCGGGAACTTCTATTATACAGAGCACTGCGGGGCCTAATGGACCTCAGGCTAGTTATTATGTTAGCCCTTTAAATAATTATTCACAAAAAGATACTAATTTTCCTGCAAGTTGTCCAACAAAAAGAATAGCTGGTAATAAACAAATGATAGGAAATAAAAATGTAAATTATAAAGATATTGAAAGCAGTATATTAATTAATCCTTCTGATACCGTTCTTTTTAATAATAGTAATTTAAGTGGAATTTGGGGTGATCCTTGTCCTAGCTATAATAAATCTTTAGAGCTAGTATTTACTTGTGCACCAAAGGGAATTGACCCCGGCGATCAAGTCAATGTAATTCCTTATAGCGAACAGGTTAATAATCCCCCACCTACGCCACCTCCTCCTAAACAATTACCGCCACCTACTAAAAATACAGTATATAGAGCTAGTCCAGTATATTATTCTGAAAAGGCTACAACTGGAGGAGTACAGGGAAGATTATATACTACAAAAGTATCATGTCCTGCTGGAACTAAAGTCATAACTGATGATAGTGGACCTAATGGGCCAAAACTCGGATATTATGTAAATCCAATAAATTTAGGGTTGCAACCTAGTATAAATATTCCTGCGAGTTGCCCAACGACTATGGATAAAGCACTTAAACCAAATCTTAGAAGCTTTGGCACATTATCTCCAGAAGGTGATGTTGCTATGTTTTCTATGAATATGTCTGCAAATATAGGAGATCCTTGTCCTAGCTTTATTAAATCATTAGAATTAGATTTAAGTTGTTCTATAGATGGAGTAGATCCGGGTATTAATGCTGATATAATTCCATATAATTAAAAAAATATTATCATCTTCTTATTTTTTTTAAAAGTGAATAATTTTTTAAACGTATAACAATTGATTAAGTAATATAAGAGATGAGCAAAGACGAAATCATTACAGTAATTACACGTTCGGGAAAACATGAAATTATCAATCCTAATAAGATCTTAGAACGATTAAATGTTTTGATTGAACGTCCTCCGATTATTAATCACGTTCATCCTTATAATTTAATGCTTGAAGTAATTCAACGTATTCGTAATAACATTTCCACTACAGAAATCGATGATATGACTGCAAATTACGCCGCCTCAAAATCAATCACAAATCCTTATTATATGCAACTAGCTACGAGAATTATTGTAGATAACCATCAGAAAAATACTTCCGCAGGTTTCTTTGACAAAATGGAAAAGGCATATTACCGTTCGGTGATATATCCCGATATACATAGTAATACAGGATCATATACAAAAATCAAGCCACTGATTTCTAGTGAATATTATGACTATGTAAAATTGCATAAAGATTATATTGAATCTATTATTGTATATTCTAGAGATTATCTCATTGAATATTTTGGATTTAAAACATTCTTAATGTTATACGGACTTAAAATAGAAAATGTAGTTATCGAGCGACCTCAAGATACGTTTATGAGAGTTGCCATAGCTATCAATATGAATACCAAACAATCTATTGAAGAAGAATTATTATTAATCAAAAATCTATACGATCAATTCTCTTTGAAGAAATTAACAAATGGATCTCCTACATTATTCAATGCAGGAACACCACATCCACAATATGCCAGTTGCTTTCTTCTAGGTACAGAAGATTCAGTAGATGGTATTATGCATACGAATAATTCCATTGCTACAATTAGCAGATATGGAGGAGGTATTGGTCTTCACATTAACAATTGGCGAAGCACTGGATCCTATATTCGAGGCACTGGCGGTATCTCAAATGGTATCGTTCCATTTCTTCAAATGTATAATGCTAATATTAAAGCTATATCGCAGGGAAAACGCAACGGAAGCGCCGCCATTTATTTATCCCTACATCATGCTGATATATTGCAATTTTTAAAGCTAAAACTGCCATCGGGATTAGATAACGAAAGAGCTCGAGATTTACATTATGGCGTTTGGGTATCTGACTTATTTATGCAACGAGTTAAAGATAATGCCTTATGGTCATTATTTAATCCCGATACAGTTGGCGATCTTGCAGAATTATACGATGATAAAAAAACAAATCTATATTCTAGACGTTATTTAGAATTAGAAGAGAGAAAATTATATACAGAACAGATACCAGCTAGAGAATTATGGAAAGCTATATTCGAATCAAATAAGATCAAAGGCATTCCATACATTTGCTTTAGCGATGTATGTAATTATATGTCCAATCAGAAAAATCTAGGAACTATTAAATCATCTAACTTATGCACAGAAATCATCCTATATTCAAATGGAAGATCTGATGATAAAGGAGAATATGCAGTGTGTAATTTATCCTCTATTAATTTGACTATTTGTGTAAAAGATAGGTCAACACTTGAAACCAAACAAACAATTCCAGCAAATGAAACCAAACAAAAAGAATCAATAACTGAAACCAACCAAACAATTCCAGCAAATGAAAACAAACAAACTACAGAACAAATAAACTCATTAGAAGATAAACAATTTCTCGATGATTACCCGTTGGATCCTGTATTTGATTTCAATCAATTGATAGCCACTGTTAAATTAGCAGTGATTAATTTAAATAATATCATTGATAAAACATTCTATCCTACAATAGAAACAAAGAGATCGAATTTAAGACATAGACCTATAGGTATTGGCGTTCAAGGACTAGCCGATGTATATGCAAAAATGCGTATCCCTTTTGATAGCTTCGAAGCTCGTCAGCTTAATAAAAAAATATCAGAAACTATTTATTATGCCTCCATGACTCAATCTACACTCTTAGCAAAAGAAATGTATAAACATATTAAAAGCCATCTTAAAACAGGAGGAACGTATACAATCCCTACTTATAATTTAGATGATTTCCACTCTATTCAAACATTTACTAAAGAATGTGATGTACCTAAAGATATAGGAGCATATCCTTCTTATAAATGGGTAGGAGGTATTTATGAAAATAAAGCGCCTATATCAGAAGGTATATTCCATTGGGAATTATATGGGCTAACTATAAAAGATCTAAATTCTAATATTTATGGACAAAATTACGATTGGGAAACCCTAAGAGAACATATTAAAACCTTCGGTATTAGAAATAGTCAAGTTGTAGCATTGATGCCAACAGCTTCGACTTCGCAATTATTATCAAATAACGAATGTACAGAACCTTATACTAGTAATGTATATAAACGCAAGACTTTAGCAGGGGAATTTGTTATTATTAATCGTTGGTTAACTCATGATTTATTTAAAATGGGAATTTGGAATGATAAAATTAAAGATATGATTATTGCTTTAGATGGCAGTGTTCAACTAATTGAAGAAATTCCACAACAAATTAAAAATCTATATAAAACCGCATGGGAAATTGGACCCGATGAACTGATTCAACAGGCAATCGACAGACAGCCCTTTGTAGATCAAGCACAATCGCTAAATTGGTTTATCGAAGATTTGAATTACGGCCAATTTACAAAACTAGCATTTAAAGCTTGGAATGGTAAATTAAAGACGTGTAAATATTACGTTCATACTAGACCATCAAGCGGAGCACAGAAATTTACAATCGATCCTCTTCTACAAGAAGAAATGATTAAACGTATGGCTTCTGAGAAATTAAGCAATATGGCTGAAAAAGAAACTATATGCGAATCATGCTCATCATAAAAAAAATATTATTTTACAATAAACTACAATTAATGAACTACTGATTCATTAATTATTTTTTTACAATTTATGAACTATTAGTTCATAAATTAAAGATCATCAAACACTCCATCATCATCTTGATGCTTTGAATTTTTTTGATATTCCGTAGGTTCACGTTCGAAGAAATTGCTTTTATTGCTTAGTGCGATTCTATTCATGAAGGAAAATGGATTTGCAATGTTTTTATTTAGTGGCTTATGTCCCAATTGAACTAATAGTCTATCAGCAACAAATTTAATATATTCAGTCATTAAATTTGCATTGATACCAATAAGAGAACATGGAAGAGATTCTGTAATGAAATTAATTTCTATTTCTAGAGCTTCATTCATAATGGCTTCGATTCTTTCTTGCGATAATTTATTTACAATATACTTTGTATAAAGCAATACTGCAAAATCAGTATGGAGTCCTTCATCTCTTGCAATAAAGTCATTTGCTTGACATAGTCCTGCCATCTTACCACTTTCAGCTAACCAGAATATACTACAGAATGCACCGCTGAAGAATAATCCTTCTACAATAGCAAAAGCTACCAAGCGTTCGGCAAAGCTCTCATTTGAAGTAATCCATCGCATAGCCCAAGAGGCCTTCCTTTTAACGCAATCAATACTTTCAATTGCTTTAAATAAATTATTCTTTTCATTTTCATTTGTGATATATGCATTAATTAAATTGCTATATACTTCTGAATGAACGTTTTCCATAGCAATTTGAAATTGATAAAATACCTGAGCTTCTAAATATTTAATTTCTTGTGAGAATCTATTAGCCAAGTTCTCTGAAACTATTAAATCACTTGAAGCAAAGAATGCTAATATCATTTTAATAAATTTCTGTTCGTCTTCATTGAGTTTTTGCCAATCATATTTATCCTTTGATAAATCAACCTCTCGGGCTACCCAATGGGCTCCCTCATGTTTTTTGTATAGTTCCCAAATATCATAATGTTCAATAGGAAGAATAGTATAACGTTTGCTACCGTGTAATAGAGGTTCGGGTTTAAGTTCAGGTTTAATATTGCTAATATGCGACTCTTGTTTAATATTAATATTTAAGTTTTCGAGTAATAAGTTTGTTTTAACCTTGTCGTCAATGTTATTTACCTTCTTATTGCTTTCTTGGTTCATCATAACTTGAGACATGTTATTATACTATATATATTTTCACATTTAAATAATTAATAATTAAATTAAATAATGAAAGAATATATTATCGCAGTCTCTATAGTCATTCTATTAGTAGTATTGACTTTTGTATTAGTAATCTTCCTTCCTAAGCCTGAAACTTTTTTCTGTATTAAGGATACATATCCACAATTATTATTGCTAGAAAAAGCCGAATACTATAATATTATTAAAAAAGAATGTGCTAGTATTAACTTTGAAAATGAAAAGAAGAAGATAACAAGTAAAGTTATTAAAAAAGACTGGTCTGAATGTTGTAAAGATTATCCTATGAACAATTCGACTCTTAAAAATACATTTGAAATATTAAGTCAAATCGATGGTATAGTATCTGTCAAATTACGAGAAATATTACCAAGAGTAGATTCATTCTCTAAGAAGGGAAATCCAGAAGTAAATGATTTAGTAGAATATTGTATGCCTATAACTGTTAGCCGAGCACGTAAGGGAACTGTATGGGTAGATGGAGAATCTAAATATTTAGTAGAAGGACAGGGATTATTATATGATACAAGCAGGGAACATGCAGTATGCAATAAGACAAGAGAAAAAATATTACTTCTAATATTAGAAGTTAGACGGCCATCATTTTTACCACGTGGTATAGCATAATACAAAATGTTAATTTTCACAAGTATAATACAAAATGTTAATTTTCACAAGTATAATTTAAAGAATCAAAATAAGGAGTAAAATTGTTTTGTAAATATAATATTTGATAATATTCTAATTTTCTACTGAAATATCCTAAGCTATATTGGACATGCCTAGGTAGAACAAAATAAGAAGCAATGGTTCCTCGATATTTACTTCCTCCAAAATCTGTATCCATTTTACCTTGATAACACTTGCTCCATTGTATATACAGTATAAATAAATAAAGCAATAGAATAACAGTAATAATTGTAGAAATAATTAATAAATTCATTTTAATATATATAATTGATGTTAAAATTAAATGAGAAAGAAAAAGAAAGTGATGTAATAGATAATATATATACATCATTATCCAATATTATTAATGTGATAATGAAGGATAATGCCAATATAAACAAACAGATATCTTTCTTATCCGATAGAATAGATCAATTGAATAATACTATAAATAACCTACAAGAAGAAAATAAAAATCTAGTAGATTATTGTAAAACCGAAATCGATACAGCGGTGATTAATACACAATTACCTTCTTTTTCAAAGACAAATCTTCAACAACAAATATTAGATTTAAGAACAATGTTAATACAACTCATCAATAGTAGTAATGCGAATATTAATAAAGAAATAGAAGAAGTTAAAAAAATTAAAAAAGAATTACAAAACAATATTAAATTAGTAATTAGTTCCGAATTGAAAGAATATATAAATACTCTTCCTACCTTGGATAAAAAATTAGAAGAGTTCGTTAAGGAATACAGAGCCAATTTAGCTACACATGTAAGAAGAATGTCGAAAAGTTCAGAACCAAGCGATAGCGTTGTAGAGCGTTTAGATCGGTTGGAAAATTTAGTAGAGAATATAGTATTGTATCTTCATGATGAACACTTCTTTAATTGATCTAAAGATAAAATTATTATTTTTTATGTATGTATTAAATATACGTTTTTATGTACATAAAAATAATCAATACCTAAACTCCATAACTCGATCATCATCTAATATCTCAGGATAATATTTAAAGTAATTTATATCTTGATCGCTTGGCTCACTCCAAGAGTATTTATATTTGATAAATTTATTTTCATTCACTAATAGCTTTTTAATATCAGAGTTCATTTCTAAAGAGGCATGATTAAATACTTTAGCCATTTCAATTCCTACATATACCTCTATAACTACTATTCCTGTAGATTTGCGATTGATATTTTGTAATACTTTATACCTTCCGAGCTCTGTATTGATATCGGCATCAAGAACTATATTAAATCTCAGTGATAGTTTTTTTGTTATGTCTAAAATATTAATTTTTCTATAAAGAAGTAATGAGCTATTTTCGGATAATTCATGTTTATTCCACATTTCAACGAGTTCATTTGCGAATTTCGATTTGCCACATCTTGGGCACCCGCTTATAAAGATAAGGTAATTATCTTTTTTATTTGCAAAGATCTTGGCGATGATGTCCTCTTTGGGTAGTTTGGCTAATTCTTCTTTGTATCGTTTTCTAATATCTGGTTCTATAATGGAAGACGTCCATTCTAAAGTATTATGTCTTGCCCTTTGGACCATATTGCTATTTTTTTCTATAAATTCATCTACTGTAATAAATTTACTTCCTATGTTATAAGATAGAGCCATGTCAATGTCGGTTTGCCGTGGTTTTGATTTTTTAGAAAGTAATACTGGACGTTCGCCTATAACTACAGCATTTGAAATAGAACTATTTCCTTTCTTTTTATAATATGTCTTGAGCATTTTCCACATTCCAGTATGAGGTTTGGAGAATATGTTATGCATCAATGCAAACATTGATAAAAATTGTAATGGTGTTTTAGTAGTGAGGAGATGTATTTTTCTTTTAATGATTTCCAATATATTAATATTTGAAGTAATAGCATTGGTCATTAAGATTATACTTTTATTCATAGAGGTATTCATGAGTAATTTTACATAAGGCTCATTAATATAATCTATTTGTGATGTTGAAAATATTGAAGACAGATCGATAATCACCACTTCAGGTAAATATACAAATTTCTCCGTTTGAAAGATTAATAGCGTTTCTAAATGAATCCAACGTGCGTTATATTTAATATCCATATAATATTAAAAAATTAACAATTTAAAGTGTGAATTATCATATATTAATAAAATGGCAAAAGTTATCCATAATAATTCATTAGATCTTTCATTCTTTGAATATCCTTATAATGTAATCAGAAGATCAAAACTTATTTTATTTGATTCGCTATTATCCGAGCATGATAAATATCGAGCTATATCACATGAAAAGAAAACCTCACTACTCAAACAATTAGAGATATCGTGTTATCAATATATCATTGATAAGGCTTATGAAAATAATATCATGGCTAGTTGGGACAATGAGTTATTCTGCGATATGTATCATAGTATTTGTTATAAAATAAGTTCTAACGTAGAAAAGGGCGGATTAGTAGATAATGAATCATTTTCATCCGCTTTGATCGATGGTTTAATAGACCCTAGTAAAATACCATCTATGACTTCAATTGAAATGTTTCCTCAAAAATATCAAATTACTATGCAGAGATTAGAAGCGAGTAAAACCATTGTTAAAAATGTAAAGACTAGTGCTTTATATCATTGTCATAGATGTAAACAGAATAAATGTTCTATGGAAAATTTATATAATAGATCTATGGATGAAGGAGTCAATTTAAAGATTACATGTTTGAATTGTTTTACTCAATGGAATGCATAAGGTATTATACATTTATAGAATGTATAAGGTATTATACATTTATAGAATGTATAATATGTATTATATACTATGCTTAAATTAGGCGTACATGTATCTCAGAAATCGCTAGTTATCGATTCTAAATCTAAATTAGAAATATCAGAAGCCATTAAAAGAGATACAACTCCTCTACATTTAAATTGTGCTCAGATATTTACACACGGGCCAAGAATAGCAATAGAGAATAAATTAGACTCTAGTGCAATACACGATATGAAGGATGTCGAGGTATCAGTGCACAGTTGTTATTCTACAGTAGGACTTTGGAAAATTAATGCTGAAAATAAGAATTTACCTTCTAGTAAAAAAAAGATTAAAGAATTCATAGATCAAGTTAAAGCATCAAAAGCAGTAAATGCTGATTGTCTTGTAATTCATATAGCTAAAAGATACGCTGATGAAATTCAATATACTATGAATAATATATTAAAACCTATAGCAAAAAAAGAAGGAGTGAGGATAGGACTAGAAATGGTAGCGAGTAAGGCCGATGATAACAAGACATATGAATCGCCTGAAAAACTCAATAACTTAATTACACTGCTAGGAATAGACGATGATTCATATGGCATAGTAGTTGATACTGCTCATATACATTGTGCAGGGCAAAGTATCAGAACATATGAAGAAATGAATTCTTGGCTTAAGCGTTTGGTATTTAATAAGAAGATAATCATGTTTCATCTCAATGGTTGCTTTTCAGCCCGTGGCTCAGGAAAAGATAAACATGCTATTCCATTTACTCCAGATGATCTTATATGGAGAGGAATCCATCCTATGGATAGTGGTGTTCGTTCTGTGGTTGAATTTGCCTATAGAAAAAAAATACCTATTATATGTGAGATCAATAGAGGCACCCCAGCACAAGTTAAAGAATTTATATCTATAGTTAAAGAGATGGTTGGATAAAAAAATATTTTTACTCATTAACTAATATTTTTTATTACTTGTTAACTAATGTTTTAAATTAAGTATTAAAACATTATTTATTAACTAGCTTTAATTTAGCATAATTTTTTTCGCATGGCATCGTCTTCTCCTGCTCTTCTTCCTCATCTGATTCTTCTTTACTCTTTATCTCCTTTACATCTTTTTTACTCTGTTTATCTTCTAATTTTTTATTCGTTTGTTTATCTTCTAATTTTTTATTCTTTATCTCTTTCAATTCCTTTTCAGCTGTTTTATTTTTTTTGATATATTTTGTATCTGCAATATAATCTTTAAAATAATGTTTTTCCTGCTTGGTAGTAAATCCCATAGAATCATAATAAGCTTTACGATAAGACCATTGATTTTTAACAGTTAATTTCATATCTACAATATCATATATCTGCCGTGAAATACTCGCATCAGATCCAAGTCTAAAAATACGCTTGACATATTGCTTCATTTTGGATTTACGAGGAGTCGCGAATATTAAAGCATTCATTTTAATAATAGACCTGCCAGTTCCTCCGAATGCATATGTAGTGAATATAATACGGGATTTTATTTCTGCTTTTTCTATGTCTTCGGCTGATGTTCCTCCTACCAATCGCATAAAATCATCATCATCAAACATTACTTCGCTTATTGGGTCGCTATTTGTTTCCTCCTTTAATTCACCTATTGGACTATTTGTCTTTACTTTCTCAATTGGACTATTTGTCTTTACTTTCTCAATTGGACTATTTGTCTTTACTTCTCCAACTGGACTATTTGTCTTTACTTCTCCAACTGGGCTATTTGTCTTTTTAGACCTATATCTAAATTTAGCATCGGTTTTAATTCTTAATTTCTCCAAGTAATCCCTGCGATCGGCAAACACATAAATATACAAGTTCTTTTGTTCTAGACATCGACCAATACAACTAAGGACTAATTCATCCCTGCTTTCATCTTCACATATCATATTTATAGTGCTTGATACGCTTACAAGTTGAGTTATCTCATTGATGAGTACTTTTGTATAATCAGAATTACCATAATACATTATTCTATATACATCAGCTTTGAAATCTTCTTTTGTGCTTTGATAGCCTACGAGTTTGTCAGCATTCAACACAGGTCCGATCTCCCACCAATACATACAGTCGAATTTATTTGCGTTTTCATCAGGGGTAGCTGATAAGCCTATCATATAGGGAGTTTGTGCAAACTTAAATACTTTGCTATCTGATTTGTTTGCGTATTCATGACATTCGTCATAGATAGTCATACCAAACATATTATAAAAGTCGATAGCAGACCATGATATTGTCTCATCGGTAATTTCGGCATTCATAGCTTCATCTTTATTAAAGGTGCAATCTTTCAATTCGAATGTAAATTTATCTTTCCTTGCACTATCAACAATCATAATCATGATATCGCCAAATATTTTCTTCTTAGCGTAGTAATAGCCGATGGAAGCATTAGGAATACATCTATTAAATACCTTAACCCATTGCTCTATCAAAGCTGTAGTATGAAGTATTAATAGAGTTTTTTTATTAATTAGAGAAACTAGATAAGCAGACAAATATGACTTACCTTGACCCGCTTCCAAATTTAGAATCAGACCAGCACTACCAAGTTTAACTCTATCCTTCGTATAAATATTCTTCATGATATGTTCGATGATTACTTTTTGATTATGAGTTAGCTCACCAGACCATACCATTTTCCTTTCAGGATCTAATCCTGATTTAATTTGGCTTATAGTTGTATATGAATCTAGCTGAAATGATTTATTCAATAATTCATATACGCCAAATCGCGGAACGATAGCACGACTATTCACTCGATCAATTAGGATTCTTTTAATTTGTTTAATAGGACCGTAATCTGATGCATGTTTTATTGTAAAGTGCTTTTCTATTTTACCTAGAATCAATTTAAATAGTCCCTGATCTGTATGATATGAAGACAAATAACTAAATTTAATAAATGCTCCTGTCTTGGTAATAATGATACTTGGCTTATCACTAGATTTAATAGGAGCATAGTTGATTAGTTTTTTATATATGGGCTTTTTATTGTTGGATTTTGTTTCATAATTATCTACGTTGGATTTTATGTCAGTCTCATCTGCATAAATCTCAGACAGAACTAAGTCTTCCATTGAGTTATTATTGTATATATGATTTCATATTTTAATTTTGGTTTATAGTTAATAGATAATTACGATAACTCTTTCTATAATTTAGTTTTTGCCTTTGACATTTAATATAAAAATACAATAGCACAAGTAAAAGTATTACTAATATACAAACATATTTATTGAAGAACATTAGGAATAATGTATCTGCAATACTACCACCTTTAACTATTATGGGAGTTTCGGTTTGCTTAATTTTATTAATTTTTTCCATTAATTCATCATATTTTACTTCTATATTTTCATCACGCTTTCCGTCGCATATTATATTGTTAAAAATGTAATCTAATTTACTATTGCCTGTGTTAGATAAATCATTTCTTTTATTGAGATCAAAATTTTCAACATTATAACTCTTTCCGCGAATTTCTTCTAAGCAATCAAACAATCTATTAATTTGTCCACTAGTTAAGTTTATTTGATTAGAATATTCTATTATTTTATTAGACAATAATAATTCTCTAACTTTGGCATTGAAGTCCTCATCAGTCGGTGCCTCATCTTTCTGGAACTCCATTATTTTTTCTTGAAGTTTTTTCTCACTTTTTTGGATTAAGGAAAGTAAAAATTGCGTAACTAACTCATATATTATTTCATTGAGATTTTTATATTCATTATCAATAGATTTTATATCATTATATATAACAGTTAATGGGTCTAAAAAATCAATAATATCTATTATAGCATTTATATTCAATTTCAATTTATCTTTAATATTATTGATAACTTTCTTAATTGTAGTGTCAAAATTACTTTCACCTAAAAATTTTATATAAACCGATTTATACATGGAATAAATTGTATCATCATTACTACCCAAATCATCATTAATATTTTTTAATGTAATATTATTAATTATTTCACGTATTTTATATATAATTTTATTAATTTTATATTTTTCATCGTAAATTCTTATTAATTCAACATTTTCTATTTTTTTTTTAATATATTTATATATATAATATAAATAAAATTTACTATCTAAATTTTTAATTTGTTCTATAAAACTGACATCATCTGCAAGTTTTTGTTCTTTTTCATCAATTTTTTCTAATTTTTTTTTTAAAAATTCATTACTTTCATATAATGATTGATAATTATTTCCTCTTGTTTCGATGTCAAGTTTGTGTGATTCAATTTCTTTTTGTAATACCAAGATAGCTTGTTGAGACTTTTCTAGTGCAACTCGATCTTCACTTGCTTTTTTTAACTCAATACTATTTTCTGCAATCAATATATCTTTTTTTTCTAATTCTTTACGTAAAGTTTCATTAGAAGTACTTAAGGCTTTAATTTCTTCACTTCTATCATTAATATTCGTTAAGTCTCTTAAGTATCGTTCTACTTCAGCATTTAAATTAACATTTTTGCTTCTGAAATCAATATTCTCTTTTTTAATTCTTTCATTTTCTTCTAACAAACGCTTATTAGTTTCAAATAATTCGACATTATGTCTTTCGGCCTCTTCTGCTTGGTTCTGAACTTTTAATTCTTTTTCACGTACTAAAAGTTTGAGACCATCTACTTCTTCTTTAAGGTTTTTCAATTCCTCCTTATCTATTGGATTTTCATCTGGAATTCCTATATTTTCGTATTCATGTCTATTCTTAAGTTTTTTTAGTATTGAATCTAAATTGTCAGGCTTACGCTTTTTCATTTTTTTTTCATTTTTTCTTAATTTTATTTTTAGTTTCTTTAATTCTTTTTGTTTAGTTGTTAATTGTAATTTTTGTTCTTCTATTAATGCTTCCTGTTGCCTTATTAATACTTTTTGTTCTTCGTTTTTATTATTTAAGCCTGCAATTTGTTTATCATTTTCTTCTTTTAATGCTCTTCTACCTAATAGTAAAAATCTAATCGCTAATTTAGAAGCTAATAGTTGCTCAGTCAATTCAATATTTTTTTTATTTAAGGCATCATTATCAGCCGACTGTTGACCTATAGTCTGTTTTAAATTTAAATTTTCCATTGATAATTCTCCAATTCTTGCATTTGCTATATCTAAAATTTCTTTATTTTGGCTATTATTTTTTTTCTCTAATTCTAATTCTTTCTTAATTCTTTCAATTTCATTTACTTGTAATTCAATTATTGATTCCAATTCTTTAATTCTTATATTTGAAATTTCTAATTGTTGCTTAATTTCTTCAGAACCTTGTAGTAAATTTCTAAGATCTGATAATTCCATATTGAGTCTTTCAATTTCTCCTTTATTTTTTTCCTCTGATTTTAATTCTATTGTTTTTTGTTTAATTTCGTCTTTTTGAGACTGAATAATTACTCGCATATATCTTATTTGTTTATCAGTTTCTAATCTTACAACATCTTTTTGTTTTTTCATTTCTTCTCTTGTAATCATTTTAGATATTTTATGTTTTAATAAACCAATTTCAGCCTTAATTCTACTCAAGTTTTCAATAATATCATATCCAGTACTAACTTCTTTTGCTTCTTTAAGTTCATCTCTATTCATAATTTCATGAATACCCGCTCGTGCATAATTAATTATCTTAACATGTTTTTTATTTTGTGCACGTAGTGAGGATATTTTATTTTCTAATCTTTTTATCATTAGCGCTTCTTCATTTAATTTTTGTATTTCTTCCAAAGCGCTTCCATATATAGACTTGTTTTTTAAAAACTCTCTATTTAATTC
>Ga0214921_10007408_pt1 | contig 14645 bp, 16 predicted proteins | sample LL1505_MetaG_FD_177992 | JGI IMG/M metagenome (GOLD analysis project Ga0214921, IMG submission 177992) | Freshwater microbial communities from Lake Lanier, Atlanta, Georgia, United States - LL-1505 | ecosystem: Environmental > Aquatic > Freshwater > Lake | place: USA: Georgia | collected... | reverse complement strand
CAGGAACTCCAGAAGGAAGACCTTTACCGCTTGGCTTTCATCTGCCTTGATTCGCAATCCACCACCCGCAAGGTGGTGGACCAGCTGCTGGTGCGCAGCGGCCTTGATGTGCAGCGGCTGCGGATTGAGATGGAACTCAATTCCCTTGAGGCGATCAAAAACGCAGTGCAGAGTGGCCTCGGGGCGGCTTTCCTGCCGGTGGTTTCGATCGAACGGGAGCTGGCCAGCTCCAGCCTGCACCGGGCCATCGTGGGCGACCTATCCGTGCGCCGTCAGCTGCGCTTGATCACCCATCCGGCCCGCTACTGCTCCCGGGCCTCAGCGGCCTTCCGCCGGGAGATCCTGCCCGTGTTTGCTAGCCCCGATAGCCCCCTGCGCCAACAACCGCAGCCCCCCAGCGATCAGAACTGATTGATCAGAACTGATCCGCCTCTGGGGTGACCCCCACCGTGTCATCGGCGGCGCCGGCAGAGCCTTTGGTTTGGAATTTGTTGTCCACGATGTCTGTTTGGTAAACGCAGCGCACCACGGGCTTATCCCGGATTGAGCCGATGTAGGCAAAGGTGTTCATGCGCTGTTTGCACTGGCGCATTTGGTCGTTGGTTACCGCCCCTTCCTTTTGCAGCACCGACCAGTTTTCGCGGCGAATCACACAGCCGGGCTGCAGTTTTGGTTGGGTTACAAAGCTGCTGCTGGGGTTCATGGTTGTGTACATCTGCACGTCTTGCACGAAGGCACTGGCCCCCCACTGTTTGCAGAATTCCGGATCCGCCACAGCCATGTCGAGCTGCTGGCTGCTGGCGATGTTGCCCTGGTTGCCAGCGGTGTTGCTGGTGAGCGAGGTGCCGATACCCACGCCAAGAATCAGCACCCCAGCTAGCACCGCCACCGTGGCCACATTGAATTTGAAGCCCCCCGGGGGGCCGCTGCCGCCAGGGGTGCCTGGGGCGGGCCCAGGCCGGCGGGGGGGACCGTCGTAATTGCGCTCGTAGTCCCTTTCCTGGGCGGCTTCGTAGCGGTCCTCGTAGCGGCTGGTGTTGGCGGGGCGGCGGGGGGCCATCAGATGGTTTCAGGGCTTCGGGGCAGGCCCATGGAGTAATTGAGCACCCGACTGTTGAGGTTGTAGCGCAGCTGGCCGGCTTGGAGCAGCTGACGGATGAAGCCCTCCAGCTCTGAACCAATGCGGCGCAGGTTGTAGTCGGTCATGGGCGTGCCGGCTGCTGCTTGCACCAGTTCCTGGAAGCGGGCCTGCACCTGTTGCAGGGGGCCGTCCTCCCATTCGAACTCGCTGTCGGGGTCGAGGTCGAGGGTGAAATGGTCGGGGGATGCCTTGAAGCTGCCATCGGCTTCCACCGTGGCTGAAAAGATGCGCACGTGGCGGGTTGTGCACTTCAGCGGCGTGTCAGACACCAGCAGTAGTCAACGGGCAAGGTCCCAACTCTATGGTGAGCGCTCCGATGTGGTGGGCGCAGCGATGCGGGTGGCGATTGCGGGTGCGGGGCTGGCGGGGCTGGCCTGTGCCAAATACCTCAGCGATGCCGGCCATACCCCTGTGGTTTACGAAGCCCGAGATGTGCTCGGCGGCAAGGTGGCGGCCTGGCAGGACGAAGACGGCGACTGGTACGAAACCGGTTTGCACATTTTTTTTGGCGCCTATCCGAATGTGCTCCAGCTGTTTGCCGAGCTGGGCATTGGGGACCGGCTCCAATGGAAGAGCCATTCGATGATCTTCAACCAGAAGGAGCCCGCCGGCAGCTACAGCCGTTTTGATTTCCCAGATCTGCCGGCGCCGCTCAATGGGGTGGCGGCGATCCTGGGCAACAACGACATGCTCAGTTGGCCGGAAAAGATCAGCTTTGGCCTTGGCCTGGTGCCAGCGATGCTGCGGGGCCAGGCCTATGTGGAGGAATGCGACCAGTACAGCTGGACCGAATGGCTGCGCCTGCACAACATCCCCGAACGGGTTAACGATGAGGTGTTCATCGCCATGAGTAAGGCGCTCAATTTCATCAACCCCGATGAGATTTCCAGCACCGTGGTACTCACTGCCCTAAACCGTTTTCTCCAGGAGAAGAACGGTTCAAAAATGGCTTTTCTTGATGGCAATCCCCCCGAGCGCCTGTGCCAGCCCATGGTGGAACACATCCGGGCCCGCGGTGGCGAGGTGCATCTGCAGGCGCCCCTGCGGCAGATCCAGCTGGCCGAGGATGGCTCCGTGGCGGGCTTCGCCATCGCCGGGATTAATGGTCAAGCGGCGCAAACCGTGCAGGCAGATGCCTATGTGAGTGCCCTGCCGGTGGACCCGTTCAAGTTGTTATTGCCTGAGGCCTGGAAAACAATGCCCTTTTTCAGTAAACTTGATGGCTTGCGCGGCGTGCCGGTTATCAATATCCACCTCTGGTTTGACCGTAAACTCACCAATATTGATCATTTATTATTTAGTCGCTCTGATCTGCTCAGTGTCTATGCAGACATGAGTAACACCTGTCGCGAGTACGAAGATCCAAACCGTTCGATGTTGGAGCTGGTGTTCGCCCCGGCCCACGAATGGATTGGTCGCCCCGATGGCGAGATTATTGCCGCCACCTTGGCGGAACTGGAGCGCCTGTTCCCCGAGCATTTTACTGGCGATAATCCGGCCCAGCTGCGCAAGAGCAAGGTGGTTAAAACCCCCCTGTCGGTGTACAAAACCGTGCCCGGTTGCCAGGCCCTGCGCCCCACCCAGGCCACGCCGATCCCCAATTTCTTTTTGGCGGGTGACTACACGCTCCAGCGTTACCTCGCTTCGATGGAGGGGGCTGTGCTGAGCGGTAAACTCTGCGCCGAGGCGGTGGCTGGCTGATTTGATGGTGCTCAGCCCAGCCGCCCCCGTGGCCCTTCCTGCCCTGGAAGATGCCTATGAGCAATGCCGCCGGGAAACCGAGCGCTGGGCTAAAACTTTTTATCTGGGCACCCTGTTGATGCCCCCGGAGAAGCGCCGGGCCATCTGGGCCATTTATGTGTGGTGTCGCCGCACCGACGAGCTGATGGATAGCCCGGAGGCCCAGGCCTTGCCTGTGGGTGAATTGGCAGCCCGGCTGGACCGTTGGGAGGAGCGCACCAGGGCTTTGTTTGCTGGCCAGGTGCGCGATGGGCTGGATCGGGTCATGGCCGACGTGCTGGAGCATTTCCCCCAGCCCTTAGACCCTTACTTGCAGATGATCGAAGGCCAGCGCATGGACCTGCGCTGCCACCGATATGCCAGCTTCCAGGAGCTGGAGCTCTATTGCTTCCGGGTGGCGGGCACCGTGGGCTTGATGACCCAGGAGGTGATGGGTCTCGACCCCGCTTACACCACCGCCCCCTGGAGTGAACGGCCCAACACCAGTGAGGCCGCCGTGGCCCTTGGGATCGCCAACCAGCTCACCAACATCCTGCGGGATGTGGGCGAGGACCGGGGCCGGGGCCGCATCTATCTGCCCCAGGAAGACCTGGAACGGTTTGGTTATTCGGAGCAGGAATTATTGGCGGGCACCCTCAACGACAATTGGCGGGCGCTGATGGCCTTCCAGCTGGAACGGGCCCGCCATTGGTTTGCCCGCTCTGAAGCCGGGGTGCGCTGGTTGGCGGCCGATGCCCGTTGGCCTGTGTGGGCCTCCCTAAGGCTCTATCGAGGCATCCTCGATGCGATTGAACGGCTCAATTACGACGTGTTTAACCACCGCGCCTATGTGCCCCGGGCTGGCAAGTTTTTAGATCTGCCCGTTTCCTATGTGATTGCCCAGGCCCGTTGATATCTGGAGAGATTTGCCAGCCATTAAAAATTATCCAGCCATTAAAAAGCAGCATCGATAAAGATATCAATGCTGCTAGTTATTTGGATTAACTGCTCTGTGTGGGCCGCTTGGGCTGCCCAGCTCAGGCAGGGGCCTTTTGGTTGGCGAGCAGATCTTTCAGTTTGGCCAGTTCGCCGGCCCAGCGGGGATCGGGGGCTTCTGCCGCAGGGGCATCGCTGTGCACCACTTTGTCTACGGATTTACGGACGGGGGTGGGGCCGGCGGAGCTGGGGCGACGGTCGTTGTTGCTGGGGCTGCGGTCGTTGCTGCGGGTTTCGCGGCGTTCGGAAACTTCCACCCGCAGGGACTGGCCGCCGTATTCACGGCCATTGAATTGTTCGATCACCGCATCGGTGAGCTTGGGGTCGTCGAGGTTGACGAAGCCAAAGCCGCGGCAGGCGCCGGTGTCGCGGTCTAGCACTGCCTTGAAGCGCACCCCGGCTCCCACGGCAGCAAAGAGTCCTTCCAGCTCCTTCTGATCAAAGGACTGGGGCAAGTTGCCAACGTAGAGACGGATGCTCATGGGAGAGAAAAGAAGAAAGCGAGGCGCCCAAACCGCGAACTGTTCGCGATTAAAAATGGCGCTGGAAATGGCTTTTGGTGATGTCCTTGGGGGGCGCACAGACTTTTAGCCATTAGCAGTTAATCACGGCGCAGGTTCCTGGCGCTGTCCATGTCGCAGGGGCGGCCAAAGGCCCTCTCTATGGCCAGTTTTTCCAGCAGTTTTCCTAGCTCTGGCCCTGGGGCCATTCCCAGTTCCCGCTGCAGGCTGACCCCATCAAGGGCCGGTTTCGGGTGGAAAAGGGGGTCGTTGGGGTTGCGCCAGCGCCCTAGCCAGCCTGGGGTAGCCCTGGGGGCAAGAAGCACTAGGGCTGGCAGATCCGCCTCCAATTCCCGGCAAAGTTGCAACTGAGCTGCCTCTGGCAGCTCCTGTCCCTGGGCTTTATTGAGGCGCTCCCACCAATGGCGCAACCGTTCGCAGCGCTGTTGCCACCTGCGGCTGGCCCGCAGCCGCCCCAGGGCCCGGGCGTCAAACAGCAGCGCCAGCCGGGCCAGGGGCAGGCCAGCCTGGGCTTCTGGGGCCGTGAGGGGCCCTGGGTTGGCGAGGCTTTGGAGTAACGGCAGGGGGTCAGTGCCGCCTAGGGCTGTGAGCCAGGGGCCCAGCAGCCCCAGCCCCAGGGCCTGGGCCAGGCCCTGGCTGCCCCCCGGGCAATGGGCCAGTTTTTCCAGTTCGGCCAGTACCCGCTCCGGGGCCACCTGGGCCAGGGTGCTGCCATGGCGGGCCAGCAGTGCTTGGGTGGCTGGCGCCAGCTCAAAACCCAACTCCGCCGCCAGCCGTGGTCCCCGCAGCAGCCGCAGGGGATCAGCCAGCAGGTTGGCCTCGCCCACGGCCCTGATCTGGCCGGCGGCCAGGTCGGCGAGACCGCCGCAGGGGTCCAGCAGCGGGGCATTGGCGGCCAGGGGCAGGGCCATGGCATTGAGGCAGTAGTCGCGGCGGCCCAGGTCGGCCACCAGGTTGGGGCCTGCCTGGGCCGCCAGGTCAATGGTCCAGGGGCCCAGCACCACCCGGGCCATGTCGCGTTCTGCATCGAGCAGCACCGCCGTGCCGCGGAAGCGGCGGGCCAGTTGCCGGGCCAGGGGGATCGCCCCCGCCGGCACCACCAGGTCGAGGTCTGGATGGGGCCCCAGCCGCCCCAGCAGCCCATCGCGCACGGCCCCGCCCACCAGGGCACAGCCGGGGGGCAGCACCTCCGGGGGCAGGGGCCAGTGATGGGGGGTGAGCAGCTGGCGCAGGTGGGCGGCGGCGCTGGCCTTGGTTAGGGCTTCAACAGGGGGGCGCATGGGCTCATCTTTGCCCGGCCCGGGGCACAATTCAGGGGTGGGGCGGATCAAGCGGATGTGCATCTGTGTGGACTGCTTCTGGCTTGACCGCTGCCGCACTTATCACCAGGTGGAAAATCAGCATGGGGAACCGCATCTGGCGGTAGCCCCAGACTTTGAGCCCCAGGATCCGCGCATCCATGTGAGCCTGCGGCCGCTGGCGGAGAGCTGGGTTAGCGAGTGGGATGTGCGGGCCTGCGGTAGCTTCCGCGCCGACCCCGGCCACTGGCAGCGGCTGCGGCCAGGGCTTTGTTTGCCTCGCTAAGCCGCGCTAATTATTCCGCTCAGATTTTGTTGATGGACCGCTGCCGATGATCCGGGCCCTTGCCCTCCACAGCTGCAGCGACAGCCTCGGCGTTGCCGTTTGCCAGGGCGGTGCCAGGGCCAGCGCCGCCTTCCCCCTCGGCCGCAGCTTGGCCAATGGCTTATTTACGGCGGTGGAATCGCTGCTGCCGGCGGCCGCCTGGCCCCAGTTGAGCTGGCTGGCGGTGGCCACCGGCCCCGGCGGTTTCACCGGCACCCGCTTGACCGTGGTGATGGCCAGAACCCTCGCCCAGCAGTTACATGTGCCCCTCTATGGCTTTGGCAGCTTTGCCCTGGTGGCCCGGAGGCGCCAGGCTGAATTGGCGGCCCTGGGGCCCCACTGGATCGGCCAGACCCTGGCCCGCCGGGGGGTGGTGGCGGCCCATTACGCCCTGTCGCCTGGGCCGGCCGGCGCCGCTGATCAGCCGGGGCTGATGCTCGAACTGGCCCCCCCCCGGCTCTGGGGTGCGGCGCCGCCGGCCCCCCTATGGGAGGTGGAGATGGATGCTGAAGCCGATGCGTTGCAGTTGTTGGAATTGGGGCAGCAGGCCTGGCGGGCGGGGGATCCAGGACCCTGGGAGCAGGTGTTGCCCTGTTACCCCACCTCACCGGTGCCGGAGTCGCCGCCGTGAGGGGGCTGGGCCGGGGCCTGCTGCGGCTGGGGGTGCTGCTGGGCCTGGCCTGGGGGGGCTGGACCTTGGGCCAACGGCTGCTCCAACCCCTATTGCCTCCCCCCCAGGAGATCTTTGTGTTGGGCGGAGACCTGCAGCGGGAGGAGGTGGCGGCCCAGCTGGCCAGCTACAGCCATCTGCCGGTGCTGGTGAGTGGCGGCAGCAACCCTGAATACGCCCGCTGGTTGTTTGGTCGCCATGGGCTCGACCCCAATCGGGTAACCCTCGATTACCGCGCCCGCGACACCCTTGGCAACTTCACCACCGTGGTGGATGGCCTGCGGGCCCGGGGGGTGCGGCACCTGTTGCTGGTCACCAGCAGTGACCACATGGATCGGGCCCTACTGGTGGGTCGCCTGGTGGCGGGCAGCCGTGGCATCCACCTCACCGCCGTGGCGGTGCCCTGTGGCAACCAATGTCACCCTGAACGCCGCAGCAAGGTGTGGGGTGATGGCCTGCGGGCCTTGGTTTGGGTGCTCAGTGGCCGCGACCTGCGGAGCGAGTTACAGGCTGCTCCAACAAGGTATTAATCGCCTCCTGGCAGGCCCGGGTGGTGGCCTCCAGGTCGGCCCGGCGTCGAGATGGCGGCGGTGGGATCAAGGCCCCCACCCGCACCCGCAGGGGCACCAGCCGCAGCCAGCCTTGTTGGGGCCCCAGGGCCCGGTGGGTGTTGACCAGGGCCACCGGCAGCAGCGGGGCGCCACTGCGGGCCGAGAGCAGGGCAGCCCCCAGCTGGGGGTTCTCCACCCGGCCGCTGGCCTGGCGGGTGCCGTCGAGGAATAGGCCCGTGGCCCAGCCCTGCTCGAGCCGGGCCAGGGCCGTGCGGATGGCCTCGCGGTCGCTGGCGCCACGGCTCACCGGATAGGCGCCCAGGCTGCGGATCAGCGGGCCCAGCACTGGCACCTGAAACAACTCGGCCTTGGCCATGAAGCTCACCGGCCGGGGGAGGGCATGGCCCAGCAGCGGTGGATCCAGGTGGGAGCCATGGTTAGCCACCACCACCAGCGGGCCGCTGCGGGGCACCAGCTCCATGCCTTCGCATTGGCCGCGAAATAGCAAGCGAAAAATTGGTGCCACTAACAGGTGATCCACCACCCGATAGCTGGGGCTGGGCCTGGCTTGCACCAGGGCGCTGCTTTGGGGATTCAAGCGACTAGGGCCCCCAGCCCCAGGTCGGCCAGGCTGCCCACCTGGGCGCTGGTTACCCCAGGCAGGCTGCGTTTGACCAGGCCACTGAGCACCGCCCCAGGGCCCACCTCCACCACCGTGCTGATGCCGCTTTGGCCCAGCTGGGCCATGGTTTCCCGCCAGCGCACCCCCGTGGTCATTTGCTGCCGCAGCCGAGCTTTCAGCTGCTCCCCGGAGTGGCAGGGGCTGGGGTCGCTGTTGCTAAGCACCGGCACGCGACTGTCGGCGAAGGGGATGCCCTCCAGCAGTTCAGCAAAGGCCGCCGCCGGCCCGGCCATGAAGGGGGAATGGAAGGCCCCGGACACGGCCAGGGGCATGGCCCGTTTGGCTTTAACGCTGCCACTAATCGCCGCCACGGCCTCTGGGCTGCCGGAGATCACCACCTGGGCCTCGCTGTTGTCGTTGGCGATTACCACCCCAGCGGTGGCCGCCACGGCCGCCTCCAGTTCCGCCCGGTCAAAGCCGATCAGGGCCGTCATCGCCCCGCCCCCGGCGGCGGCCATCAGCTCACTGCGCTGGATCACCAGGTGCAGGCCGGTTTCCAGGTCAAACACCCCACCGGCGTAAAGGGCCACCAGTTCGCCCAGGCTGTGGCCCGCCAGCAGCTCAGCCTGGCGGTGTTGTTGGTGGAGCAGATCCACCAGCAGGCTTTCCAGCACAAACAGGGCGGGCTGGGTGTTGCGGGTGTCATTGAGCTCGCCCAGGGGGCCATTGCCATTGGCGCTGCCGGCACAGATGGCCCCCAGGTCGCGGCCCAGCAGCTCCGAGGCCTGGGCAAAGCGTTGTTTGCCCAGGGGATGAGCCAGCAGTTCCTCGGCCATGCCCAGCTTCTGGGACCCCTGACCCGGAAACACCCATGCGTTGCCCATCAAGCCGCGGATCCACTGCAGATGAGGCTAGGGGGCAGCCATCAGCGGCAACTCAAAGCTTCGGGCCATGCCAGCGCAGTAGGGCCGCCCCCCAGCTCAGGCCTGCCCCGAAGCCACTGCTGGCGATCAGGTGTCCTGGCTGGATGCGGCCATCGCTTACCGCCTCATGCAGCATCAGTGGGATGGTGGCCGCAGAGGTGTTGCCATAGAAGGCCAGGTTGCTGAGCAGCTTGTGCTCGGGCACGCCGAGGCGCTCACCCACCGCATTGAGGATGCGTTGGTTGGCCTGGTGGAGCAGCAACCAGTCGAGTTGGTTGGCCCCAGTGCCGGTGGCCCCCAGCAGCTCCTGCAGCACCGCAGGCACCTCGCGCACGGCGAACTTATACACCTCCTGGCCGTTCATCTGGATGGGCTCGAAGCCGCCCCGCTGCACGGTGAGCCCTGGGATCAGATCCTGGCGGGCGGCCACCTGGCGCAGGCTGAGGCAATCGGCCTTGCGGCCATCTGAGGCCATGCGAAAGCCCAGCAGACCATCGTCTTCAGGGCTGCAGGCCTCCAGGGCCACCGCCCCGGCCCCATCGCCAAACAGCACGCAGGTGCGGCGGTCGTCCCAGTCCACCCAGCGGCTCAGCTGGTCGGCACCGATCACCAGGGCCCGGGCCATCGCCCCGGTGCGCAGGTACTGGGAGGCGGTGATTAGCGCAAAGAGAAAGCCGCTGCAGGCGGCGGTTATGTCAAAGGCCACGGCGTTGTGGGCCCCCAGCTGGGCCTGGATGCGGGGGGCGGTGCCGAAGAGATCGTCGGGGCTGGAGGTGGCCAGCAGCACCAGATCAACACTGCTGGGATCCCAGCCCGCCCCCGCCAACGCCTCCCGGGCGGCGGCACTGGCGAGGCTGGTGAGGCCCTCCTGTTCGTCGGCAATGTGGCGGGCGCCGATGCCGGTGCGACTGCGGATCCAGTCGTCGTTGGTATCAACCCGTTGGCTGAGGACGTCGTTGCTGACGCTGGTGTGGGGGGTGGCGGCACCGCTGGCCACCAGGGAAACGCCTGCCAGGAAGCCTTCGCGCCTCACCCCACTCTCCCAGCTTGGGGCTCAGTCAACCACAGCCGCCAGGGGGGGTGGGGGGCTGGAGCTGAGCTGATGGAGGTTTTCCAGGGTGCCGTGGCTGGCGGCCGTGTGGGCCAGCCGCAGGGCCCCCAGCACCGAGAGGGCCTTGCTGCTGCCATGGCCGATCACGCAGAGGCCATCCACCCCCAGCAGCAGGGCGCCGCCGTGTTCGGCGTGGTCCAGGCGTTTTTTGATGCGGCGCAAGTTATTGCGCAGAAAGGCGGAACCCACCTTGCCGCGGCGACCCCGGGGCAGCTCCGCCTTGAGCACCTCCAGCAGCACGCTGCCCACGGACTCAAGGAACTTGAGCAAAACATTGCCAGTGAAGCCGTCGCAAACCACCACATCAAATTCACCGGAAAGCACATCACGGCCTTCGCAGTTGCCGGCGAAATGCAGCCTGGGTTCCCCCACCAGCAGCGGGTGGGTACGTAGGGCGAGCTCGTTGCCTTTGCACTCTTCTTCGCCGATGTTGAGTAGGCCGATGCGGGGCCGTGCCACCCCCAACACATCGCGGCTGTAGATGTTGCCCAGCAGGGCGAACTGGTGCAGATAGCTGGGTTTGCAGTCGGTGTTGGCCCCCACATCAAGCACCAACACCTGGCGACCCACATCTTTGGTGGGGAAGAGGGCGCCAATGGCGGGCCTTTCGATGCCCTTGAGCCGCCCGAGCCGGAAGATCGCCGAGGCCATTACCGCTCCGGAGTTGCCCGCCGAATAAACCGCCAGGGCTTCGCCGCTCTTCACCCGGTCCATGGCCAGATTGATGCTGGCATCGCGCTTGCGGCGCACGCTGGTGGCTTCGTCATCCATGGCCACGGAGGGGCCAGTGGGCAGCAACTCCAGGGCGCCCAGGGCAATGGCTTGATTGACCCGTTCCTGGAGCCCGCCCCGTTGAATGGCCGCCCGCAGCGGCGCCTCCTCCGCCAGGAACAGCACCTTCAGGGCCAACTGGTCGATGGCATCTAGGCAGCCTTCCAAAATTGGGCCCGGGGCATGGTCACCGCCCATGCCATCCACGGCGATGGCCAACCGCGGTTGCTTTGGGGTTGGGGCTTGGTCTGGGGTAAGGCCTAGGCGGGCCCGCCAGGGGTTGAGGGCGGTGCCGGCGGAGGCCACCAGGGTGATCACCGGTCCGGTGCGGCGATACCAAATAACCAGCTTGCGCATGGCACGGCCGGGCCTGGGCCGCCGGGATCTACCCGGCAGGGATTGGGGCTCCGCCATGGAAGGTCAGCCTCCGTCGCCGATGGCGCCGTCGATGATGCGTTGAAAAAGGTAACCGGTTCCGCGGGCCGTGAGGATTAGTTCAGGGTTGGCGGGGTCGTCCTCCAGCTTCGAACGCAGCCGCGAGATGTGCACATCCACCACCCGGGTGTCCACATGGCGCTCGGGGGTGTAGCCCCAAACTTCCTTAAGGATTTCGCCGCGGCTGAAGGCTTCTCCGGAGCGGCTCACCAGCAGTTCCAGCAGGCTGAATTCCATGCCAGTGAGCCGGATGCGCTCCTCGGAGCGGTAAACCTGGCGTTTGTTGGTATCCACCCGCAGTTCCCCCACCTGGATCACCCCTGAATTGGGGATGCCGCTGCCGCTGGGTTCTTTTTCCACCCGGCGCAGCACGCAGCGGATGCGGGCCTCCAGTTCCTTCGGGCTGAAGGGCTTCACCACGTAGTCGTCGGCGCCCAGCTCCAGGCCGGTGATCCGGTCTGCCACATCGCCTAGGGCGGTGAGCATCACGATCGGCACATCCGATTCCTTGCGCAGCTCCTGGCAAACGCCATAGCCGTCTAACTTCGGCATCATCACGTCGAGCACCACCAGGTCGGCGGGCTGTTGGCGAAAGGCCTCCAAGGCTTCTTCCCCATCGGCGGCAGTTACCACGTGGTAACCGATCATCGTTAGCCGCGTTTCCAGGATCCGACGGATGCTCGCCTCGTCATCCACAACGAGGATGATCTCCTTGCCGTTAGGGGAAGGAGCAGCAGCCACCATGGTGTCCAGATATGCGATGGGACATTGCCACTACTCAACTGAAGCCCTCCCGCTTTTGTGTCGGGAAAGCCACCTTTCTTCATAGAACTTCTTGGCAAAAAGCACTACTACCTACGTTTGCCAGACCTGTGGTGCCCAGTCGCGCCAGTTCTTTGGCCGCTGTTCCGGGTGCGGCAGCTGGAACAGCCTGGTGGAGCAGAGCGCTCCCCCCGTGGATGGCCGGCGGCGGCGGACGGCCCCGGCCCTAGGCGGGGAGCCCGCCCCCCGCCGTTCCGAGGCGATGGCGGCGGTGGGCCAGCGGCCCCTGCCGCGCCTGGCCACTGGCTTTGGCGAACTGGATCGGGTGTTGGGGGGTGGCTTGGTGCCTGGTTCCTTGGTGTTGGTGGGGGGTGATCCGGGCATCGGTAAAAGCACCCTGCTGTTGCAGACGGCGGCGGCCCTGGCCCAGGGGGAATCTGTGTTGTATGTGAGTGCCGAGGAGTCGGCCCAGCAGGTGAAGTTGCGCTGGCGGCGGCTGGAGCAGGCCTCCACGGCGGGGGATGGTCCCCAGTTGTTGGCGGAAACCGACCTGGAGCAGGTGCTCAAGGAATTGGAGGCCCTGCGGCCGGCGGTGGCGATCATCGACAGCATCCAGGCCTTGCATGACGCCGAGCTGGCCAGTGCCCCCGGCTCCGTGGCCCAGGTGCGGGAATGTGCGGCGGCCCTGCAAAGGTTGGCCAAAAAGCTAGATATCGCCCTGCTGCTGGTGGGCCATGTCACCAAGGAGGGGATGCTGGCGGGGCCCAAAGTGCTGGAACACCTGGTAGATGCGGTGCTCACCTTCGAGGGCGATCGCTTTGCCAGCCATCGACTGTTGCGGGCGGCGAAAAATCGCTTTGGCGCCACCCATGAACTGGGGGTGTTTGAGATGCGCGACCGGGGCCTGGTGGAGGTGAGTAACCCCAGTGAGTTGTTTTTAGGTAGCCCGGAGGGCTTGGCGGGCATGGCCACGATCGTGGCCTGTGAGGGCACCCGGCCCCTGGTGGTGGAACTCCAGGCCCTAGTGAGCACCACCAGCTACGCCAGCCCCCGACGCACCGCCACGGGCATCGGCACCAATCGACTGCACCAGATCCTGGCGGTGCTGGAGAAGCACCTGGGCCTGCCGCTTTCGCGGTTCGATTGCTACCTGGCGGTGGCCGGGGGCCTGGAGGTGGAGGAGCCGGCCGCAGACCTCGGCGTGGCAGCGGCGGTGGTGGCCAGCTATCGCGACCTGGCCCTGCCCGCGGGCACGGTGTTGATTGGTGAACTGGGCCTTGGCGGTCAGCTGCGGCCAGTGGGGCAGCTGGAGTTGCGGCTACAGGAGGCGGCCCGCCTGGGCTTTCGCCGGGCGGTGGTGCCCCGGGGCAGCGCCGTGGGCCAGCCCGCCCTTGAGGTGCATGAGGCTGGCGGCGTGGCCGAGGCCCTAGTGGCGGCCCTGGGAGCAAATCTGAACGATCAGGATTAACTGGGATTGGCGCTTAGTTCCTCTCCAATAGTTTCTCTCCAATAGTTTTCCCAAGGCTTTGCTTTGTGCTCGGTCTTGCGTTTACCCCGGGTTAGGCCCATCAGCACCCTGGATTTTCTTTGAAGGATTTTCTTTCAGGGACTTTCTTGTCAAGAATTTCTCCCCATGGACTCTTTCCCTATGCACTCTTTCCCTGGGGATTCTCTTTTGTATGGTTGTTTTATATGGCTCTTTTCCATAGCTCTCCCATATGGTTCTTCTCTGTAGCTCTTCTCTGTAGAGTTTTTCTGTAGCGCTTCTCTCTGTGGATCTCTTCTTTTCTGACTATTTCGCTTTGACTATTTTCTCTGAGCATCTTCTCTGAGTATCCTGTCTGGGCATCTTGTCTGGGCATCTTCTCTGAAAACTTTTTGTGATCATTTCTCTGACAGCTTTTTATGATTAATTCTCTGTCGGCTTCCTGGGACGATTTCTCTATCAGCTTTATCTCTATCATTTTTCCCCCTGTGGGCCTTTCCCCCAGGACTCTCTTCAATATGACCCTAGTCATAGGACCCTAGTCATTTTCCATAGAGTCCCACGGGGTATTTGCTTGGCTCCCCTGAGCTGCTCCCTGGTAAGTATTCGAGCAAGGCCCTAGGTCCTAATAATGGTTAAAAGTTTTTATTTATTAGCTAACCATAAGGATTAGCTAACCATAAGGAGCCAAGCCAAAGCCCCATTCAAAGCACCATTCAAAGCTCGATTCAAAGCACCATTCAAAGCCCCTCGAAAGCCTCATCCCAAGCCCTATGCCAAGCCCCATTCCAGGCGGAAGCCCCTTTTCAAAGCCCAATTCCACGCCCTATCGCAAGCTCAAGGCGCAGCCAAAGCCCTGGCCAAATCCAAAGATCTATCTCAAGTCCTAGTAGAAGCTTTATCCCAAGCCCAAGCCCAAATCAAAGTCAAAGCCCTAGCCAAAGTCCTTGTCAAAATACAAATACAAATACAAATACAAATATAAATACAAATATAAGTCCAAGCTCAAGCCCAAATAAAAGGCCAGAGCAAAATAAGAAGAAACTAAAAAAACTAAAAGGAAATTATAAAGAAAGCAAAAGGAAAGTAAAAGCGAGATAAAAGCGAAGTCTTATGTCAGCCCCTATGCCAAGCCCCAGCTAAGGCCTGGAACCCATCAGACATAAGCCACCCCTGATTAAACGCTGACGAGAGTTGTTAATTCTCAGAGGTAAACGTCGGCGGAGCCGCGGCCGGTGGTTTTTAGCCAGTTTTGGGCTTCGATGTAGTTGTTGGGGGCCAGGCGGATTGCCTTGCTCCAGCAGTCGGCGGCCA